>JGI24022J15233_10010097_pt1 | contig 10688 bp, 8 predicted proteins | sample Ectturendosymbi2_FD_15233 | JGI IMG/M metagenome (IMG submission 15233)
ACAACCTTCCGGTTCCTTCAATGCCCTGGCGTCCTTGCACTGATTTGTGTTTTTTCTAGCTGAATATTAATTATCGCCAAATAAAATCAACTCAACTCCTGGACTCAGCATCAACGTGAAAGCAGAAATTTCTGGTTTTGATGCACCAGACAAACCACATATTTGTTCACCTTTTAGATATCCTAAGTTGTTACGTGGAAACTACAGCGTCAAGTTGTTTCATGTCATCGTTGATTAAATGTCCACCAATTTCAGTACCGAATAACAACAGTTGATATTTTCGAGGTTGGCATGCAACACAGACCAACGCCAAAATACAAAGAGTGTCTTGGGCTGAAACCACACCAATGCGGTGATACAATCGCATTGTTTTCAGAAAAAGTCGCGTGGACACTAACAGAATTTAGAAATTCCGTTATACATTTAGCGCCACTAATAAAATACATTTAGCGCCACTAATATAAGTAGAATTTCAGTCAAGTGTTTAACACTGTTTCACATATTTCGACATTGGAATGCTGATGCGAAGAAGAAGATCAGTCTCACTTAGGGTTGCCAGATGTGTTTTGCAAAAATACCGGCCATTTGTCAACAGTCCCAGATCTAAACTATGTCGTAATTCGTAAGCGGCACAGGGAAAACAGAGACAATGAGTATAAAACGTTCTGTTTTGTCTGTTTTTATCAACCTGCGTTAAGCAGGGTGTGTGTGTTTATACTATGGACTTCGTGTCTGTTCACAAACAAATAAATTTAATTAAATGTTACGCCACAATATTTGCCCGTATTTTGGATGGCTCATTACATTTCGGCTTGTTTCTGTCTTCTTACAGAATATACGAAAGCAGGCAACTCATATTCATGTACGGTAACTTATAATAACTGATGAGTAACGATAACATAAAGTCAAACTGAAGTAAATGCAAAGACGTCGTGAACACGCTGTACCTGCTGTCATTTGACCGGCCGTCAAACCAACAGATCTTATTTATTCCGGCATGCAATTAAACAAGCACGGCGCTCACAATAATTGACAAGCTTAAAAAGGTACACGTCCATCAACACGGTGTGTATGTACCGTGACAATTGCACCAAGGATTGCATCAACAGCAGCGAATAAACTTCGCTGAAGGGATCTGTACTGACAAGATTCATTGGTAGAGTCATTATAATTGGAGAAATTCGGACGTTTGTCCTTTTCAAAGATACGGCAAATTTTTTATTTTCAGAATACCGGCTTCGGGCGCTGATTTTCAAAATACCAGCTTTTTACCGGCCTCTACTAAATTACCAGTAAAATACCGGCCAGGCCGGTGAAATACCGGCCATCTGGCAACCCTAATCTCACTATAGTCCAGATTATGAAGTAAAGGTGTGACACTGTTCAAAAGATGCAGAGGCAGTCGGGATGACACCATCAAATCCACAGTGAATACCTCCAAATTCAAGGTCTAGTCTCCCTGATAAAGTCAATTTCCAATTGTGTGTATTCTACTACGAACCCCCCAAACAAGCTTTAAGGCACCCCCAATGCTGTTGATCTGACGATGGATCTGCTTCTATCCAGGCCAGCAAACACAAGTCAGAAACAGCCTATAACCCATTTAAAACTATGAATCTCAGCCAACCTCACAGATACCAGGGAAAAAGTTAAAATTTGCATTGTTTTTCTGCTTTTCTACTCAAATTTGTGTGATTTACGCGGAATGATCTAGCCTCGGGTCTCCAAACTTTTTTGTCCAAGGGCCACATAAGGTAATACAGAACATGTCGAGGGCCGGACGTCTTACGTAATGTGATTGTTTCGGGGCATGCTATCTTCTACCAAATCAACAAATTTTCCTAAATATATTATTTTTTTATCAATGACAAAATTTCTTCGCGAGTCGTAGTTTGGAGACCCCTGATCTAGCCAATAAGCTTCCTTTTCAGCCTTGCCTCAGGCCCCCCACCCTAAGTCCACCACTGCGTCTGGAACAGCCTTTTTCTCTTCTTTTATCTCAACTTGATGGGACTATTCTGTGGAGCGCTCCTTTTGCTCCTGGCATGGTGATAGGCAGGACCACGAAAGCCATTTTAGTGGTGGCTTTGGTTTATTTCGGCCATAACTCCGCAACAAATTGCACTAGAGAGTCACCTAAGGGCTCATAAGACGCGGATCTTTGTTTAGTTCAGTGGTTCTTAACCTGGGGTAAATTTACCCTGCGGTTAAATTTCATCTTCCAAGGGCGTAAATTTACTGAACCATAAATTGCAGCAAATGTAAGTTTTCATAAATCATTCTAAACTCTAGGCTACGAGTTGGTTAATTTCTTATTTTACAAAAATGAGCACCACTGAGTGTCTCGGCGTAAATCCGGTAATTTTGTTTGGTATAAGGGGGTAAGATATGTAAAAAAGGTTGAGAACCACTGCTGGTTTCTTTTTTAAAATCGGATGAATTGACTCTTGGATTTTTTATCACAGGCCCCAAAACGTCATTGTGACTGCCTCGTGACGTCACACTGTCCCCCAAAAATCCAAATCCGAAAGAACCCAATTTTTTTAATCGAAAGTACCAGACCTTCTGCATGTTCTGATGTTTGGATTAGCACGCTAGCACCAGCGGCTGGAGAGTTATGGCCGAAACCGCACGAGCCACTAAACTGGCTTTCGAGGTCCTCGGGCTTAAAGTGCCAGAACGACCAAAAACTCCAATCTGGATACCAAAACTGACGGAAATTGTTTTTTGACAATAAAACAATAATTGCAATCTTTTTTCCACATTAAAAAAATACATTAGCAACTCTTACCAACTATTTTTGAAAGCAGTGAGGAAAATTCGGCAAACAGCAATTTCGTGCATTAAAAGTTCGCCCAAACTGCTAAATTTGGCGGCAAGTAACGTGTTAATTAAAGATATTAATTACATCCTTCATTACACTTCTTTGAAGTAAATGTACAGATAGTTTATATGCAAAGTAAAAAAATGCGGATTTCGCCCAAAACTGGGTGGCACCCAACGCAACTCTGGAGAAAAAAACGCCAGGCACCCAGTGTTAAGTGTCTCCAGAGGTCCTTAAAGCAAGATTGTTGTGTTCGTTTGCAATGCGCTAAGAGAGTGAAATGGCAATTTTCACCAATCGGTTCATGGACATTGCTGCACTCTGCAATCCATCGCACCGATTACAGCAATTGATACTCGAGAAAAGTAATCCTACCTTGAGCGCCCCAAGGTATTACATGACGACAATGCTGAAATCAGAGAATAACTGCGAGGCATCGGTTGGAATTTTTAGTCGACTTGTTTTGAACAAACTGCGTTGCCGGAAATTTGCTTTTGTAAACTAAGCGTCTTCTAATTTCTTTGGAACTACTATCATTAACAGTTTAGCTTTGTTTCCACATTGGTTGGGAAGAAAAATATAATCATTTTTCTGCACATTTCTTCAAACTCGAATTTCGCAAAAAGAATATTTACTGCAATCACAAACCGAGAATAAAGTAACAACATCCAATGTATTTTCATTCCTATAGTAGAGCAACAATACATTTTATTCACGAAAAAGCACCAAAGTCCTGTGGCATGTTTATTTTATTATGCTGAGAAACAAATAGCTGACAAGTTCACAACGCATTTTGCCTGATTTCAGACGAACAAAACGACCTGATGAGATACGCTTCAGGATTTGAAAAATAAGTAAAACTTCTGGTATTTTTCTACCTGTTTTCGTAAAAATCATGTTGCAACACATACAAAATTATTCAGTTGGTTTGTAAAGTCCCTAAAATTGCATTTAGGCTTTTTGCTAAAAAACTAGTCAAAGGGTATTTTCAGAAAAGATGACAGTACATACAAAAATTATGGGGCAATAAGAGTTTTGTGCCATAAGTTTGGTTAATGATTTCTTCATATACTTTTAGCGCATTGTTTTAATCAACTTTGACCATGGCACATTTCATTACTAGGTACTTATTGGTTTTATGCAGAAATTATTGCCTCTATTTCAAAGGTATTATTTGGTTCAAATTAATCGCGGTACCTCTTCCTTACAGATTACAAGCAAGCAGTAACAAACTGCATGTAAAGGCATCTCTCTATCTTAAAACCGTTGCCAAACCATTAGCATTTTTATGCCTTGATTGTTGGTGTTGTGTTGAGCTTGTTATCAAATTAATTTAAGAAAATCAGATATGACAGTCAGAAATAGCGACCTGAGCGTCCAGTGCAGGGGTGGCCAGCCTTTTGCACGTCATGCGCCAATTTTTTCAAACACGAGTATCGATGCGCCATACCATCGGTTATTTCTTGTAACGATGTTATTCACATAAATACCGATTTAACACGTAAGATCTTCAAATGCAAATGGAATATCTGGTAAAGCTACGAATAAACTTAACATTTACTTACTTTGTAATGAGACGTCCGATTTTGTTTTCATTTCATCAGTTTTTCAGCGTCTCGAGTTAAAGTTTTTTTCTGAGAACAGCACAGAATTCTTCAGATTTAAATCAGTCAGGCGCGACCTCGTTTTGCTTTTAATCAATTTCATGGACGAAAATGCTTGTTCGCATGCGTTCGTCGTTCCAAAACGACATAAAACTCTGAGCGAATTTTATTGATGTTGGGAAAGTTTCACATTGTAAGGATCGCCAGAAACTGAAATTTCAGAGTCGCGGGGTCTGATATTGGATTTCGTTTCAACTCAATGCATGACTCCCGTTTCTATCTTACTTGGAATTTTCATTGTCTTTTGTTCATGAAGTGAGAATGGGGTTATAAATGCAAATATGCAGACTTCTTCTTTAGCAAAATCACAAAAGCAACTGTTAGTTGAGTTTTGAAGTGACTTGGTCTTTTCAGTGCATTTTCTCAAATTGCCATTGGCTCCACATTTATAACTGCGAGATGAACAGTTTTAACTTCCTTGAATGCAATAATATTATTTACTAAAGTTAGGGAACAATTTGTTCTACACCTGCAGTTTCATATTCAGATGATTGAGATGGTCACCAACATCAACTAAAAATTCCATATCAACAAGCCAGATGCTATCACATAGACGAGATCAGGTAGCTCGTTTTCCTCTTCCAGAAAATCACGAATAGCTTGTTTTACGATGAAGTCTGGCAACTTGTCATAAGGGATCTGTACGAAACAAAAAATCGATAAAAATACTGGAGGGGTTTAACATCTTGATTTATTAGGATCGCAGAGAGTGCAATGCGCCACTTGGAATCACCCAATGCGCCAAATTTGGCACATGCGCCATATAGATTGGCCATCCCTGGCCTGATATAGCGCGATAACGAACACTGAAAGGCATTGTCGTGCGGGTACGAGCGAAACGCTTGGAAACGTTTGGACGTTTCTTTAACCATTTCAAGCGGTACTCGCATGGAATTGAGCGGTATTCATTTGTGTAACTCACGCGCAAGGCGCGTGAAAGTGAGCACAAGCTTTGTTTGATTTGCGCGACTTCTGAGGGGTTTCTTCAAATTCAAGGTGGAAACAAAGCTAAACAGCGAACGATAGTAGTTCCAAAGAAATTAGAAGACGCCTTGCTTGCAGAACCAAATATCTGGCATCGCAGTTTGTTCAAAACAATTCGAATAAAAATCCCGAGCACTTTCGGCACGTAAGCAGTATTCCGATTCCTCGCAGTCATTCTCAGATTTCCGCAGTGTCATCATGCAATACCTTGAGGCGCTCAGTGTGCTTTCATCGAGTATTAATTGTAATCGATGCGACGTATAGCAGAGTGCGGCAATATCCATTAAGTGGTTGCTGAAAATTGCCATTTCACTCTCTCAGCGCATTGCAAGGTACACAACAAAGAAAGCATGCTCACGTTCTACATGATAAATTGCATTCGAAAACTTGTTCCACCACCCACTAGTTCCACCACCCACTTCACTAATTAACGTTGTTGACTCTGACTCATTTAATTGGGCGTTGTCACTGTTCATGTATTTTCGTTCCATGTCTGGTCTTTCGCGTTCATGTCGCAGGTGACCTGAACAAAAAAATGTCGAGCGTAGCAAGCGTTCTCCCGACCTCGTTGGCTCGCGCTTTACTCGGGCTTATCGGTTAGAGCCCGAGCTTCCTTCGTCAATTACGTATTTTTAAAAATATAATTCAAATGAGATTGAATGTTTTTTTGAAGCAATGGATTTGCATAGAACATAGGATTTGAATTCAAATCCAATAGACGGTTTCCAATCAAAATAATTTCAAACGAACGATAAGTTGTCCAGTAACTCGGGCTGATGTGAATGAGCCTAGTACGCAGAGGACGGGCTGGCGTTGTCATTGCTCTGTGACGTACGCTACGCAACAATCGACGAGTTCTCATAAGAACTTCTAATTCATTGTTACGTAACTAACGTCACATAGTAACCACAGTGCCAGAATGAGAGCAAATGGAATTTTCAGTGATGCAAACCTTGAACGGTTGCATTCAGTCAATACAAATCGCGTGATGAGCCCGAGTGACAATGTTGATCTGCAGTCGCCGCCTGGTCACCACATTTATTGATACAAACAATGGAATACAGAATGATTTATTTCTTGCAGCTTGTCTTTGCCCGATCACGCTGATTATTTCCAAATAATTCATTTTTCAATCAAGATTTACGGTTGATCCTAGTCCCAGGATGCATCTGCTTTGTTTTATTGGAGTGCTGAGTGTTCACTTGCTCCAAAATTTCTTATCCTACTCTTTAAACAGAGGTAAAGGGAAACTGTGAAAAAGAGTACGGTTTTTACACGGTTTGTGTAAGGTTTGTATACCCGCGGTGTTAATAACAAATGTTACTAACAAAAAGAATGTAAGTGTAATGTGTGTCAAAACCCTGAAATGTCCAAAGTCCAAAAGAAACATGTTTACATGAACTTCTACAGAGTTACTTTTGGTAAATATCATGGCCGTGAATATCTTGGACATATAAGTGAAACTGGCTCACGTTGCCAACAAATTATTAAAAGTGAGTTTTCCTTAAAATGAAATTAAGCGTTAAACTGGTGCTTTTTGTTATGACTTTGAGATTGGGTTGGCTCAGTTCAACAATTCCTGGAAAGATCCATAAATATGTAGACAATATAGCAGTTTTCAAGGCTTCTATACAATGAAGCTGTCATGTAGCAAAGAAAACAGGATGTTTCTTGTACACGGTGGTTTCATTTAGTTTGCTTTTTAAACGCAGTTGAGTTGATATTATTTAGCGATAATTGACATTGCAATAACAAACAACAATTGTTGTTTCTATTAGTACAAGGACGCCAGGGCATCGTTAAAGTATCATATTCTGAAACAAACCAAAGCAATTAATAAGATTAAGCAGGTGGGAAAGTTGATAGCGGTTGAACGTTTTCTTATTTGACGTCAGAAAATGCTGCTAAAATCAAATAAAATTTATTTCCAGCTTGTGAAGACGTACGTAGGCTACAGTAACATCATTTTGAAAATGAAAAATGTAAGAAAAAAATGTATTCTTCTTGTAACTGACTGTATTAAAAAGTGAGTGATCGTTTATGTTGATACATTGATCTACTTGATAGAAAACATCTTTTGCAAAGTATCACAGTATCACAGCGTTTGCTGAAATCTATATGCTGCAGACACAACATGCAATAATATTAAATAAATTAAAATCAGAATACTGATAACGAACACAAACTAAAGCCGAAGATAAACTTAGTCGCAAGCAGCTGAGCTTGAACTTTACTCGGTGTTGAGCAAAATGCACGAAAAATCAGTGAAACAGTCAAGTGTTTGTTGCCCGATGCATTTTGTACATGTTGACGCTTCTGAAAATGAAATGAAACAATAAAACAGATACAACTCAGCAGGGAATTTGTTTTTAACACTGATTTTAAAAGCTGGTAACTCCAATTTGCAGATGCATAAGGTAATACTCCTTCTGTTTCGCTGCTGTTGATTTTGCAACATACAATTGCAACATACTTATCACCAGCGTGAACAGTTATTAAAAACCTATAATAAATTAAACTAAGATGTCAACTAAAAACAAAACAAACAGATTGTGATTACTAATCATAAATCTTTATTATATATGAATAAAATATTCAACAGATTACGGCGCAATTTATTTAATTCTTTATATAAATATAAACTGCTAAAAGTTTATTTGCTCAAACGATTTCCGATTTACGGAAATTTAGCTTGATCTTGGAGGAAGCAAAAATTCAACATCCAATAATTTAAATGAATTCACATAGATGTTTCGAAAAGCAACTGATTTTATTGTAAACAAAGGTTAATCAATTGAATACAAAGCGTTATCAGTAACGAATGCCAGGAAAGTTGCAGTCTTTTCCAGTGACTGAAAAAATTTGTTTTTTGAAAGGTTTAGTATGAATTCATTTAATTAATTGGTCTTTATGTTGTTATTTCTTGTACGCTTTTGCAAGAGTTTGAAGCTTCATATCTGTTCCATAACGTGAGCTGGTGCGCATAAAAGTCTAAAAACCGTTGTGCGGAACCTGACTTGTTCTCAAGCGATTATTGTTATACGACAGACTTTGTTTTTTGATCAGGCACTTGGTCTTGGAATGTAAGCGGTAATTGCAAAAGTGCAAGTCACGGAGATCATCCCGCCACTCACATAACAGGCGCAACTCCTAAAAACCGCATGACATTGAAGAATCGTTGGATTTAGCAAGAAAAAGGTTTTCTTTCTGATTCCGTAAGAACCGCTGAAGAAAAGTTGAATCTTCATCGTGATTCAATCAAACATTACTAAAAGTATAAGTATGAGGCTGCAGACACAGTTGATCACATTTTGTCCTTGGATGCGGAAAGATAGACGTTCCTTGCTGAAGACTAACAACCAATTGCAGCCAAAATGAAGATTGCAACCATTCTGGTTTTGTGTGTTGTGCTTGTGTGTATCGTCAACGTCGCTTATGCAAGTAGAGGTGGATATGGCTATGGAGGATATGGTGACGACAACGGATATGACGACAATTATAGATACGGCGACAGGTATGGGTACGGCGACAGATATGGATACGGCGACAGATATGGATACCGCAACAATCGTTATGGCCATGGCTACTACGGAGGCTATTACGGAAATGGATACAGGGGATACGGCTACGGGTATGGACGTTAACTTGGTAAGTGCCACTCTTTGTTTGACAATCAAACAGCGAAATTGTACGATCAGCCAGACGGACAGTTCGTATTTATTTGCATGGCCAACGAAAAGACCCGGAGGTCATAGGTCAGCTGATCATGGTCAGTCATTTTGTTTGCTCAGCTGCGACAGCAGCGATAGACGAAACACAGACGTAACTTCAGAAAGATAACGACACAAACATCGTAGGTAAAAGGTTCTAATGCAAAGTTATGGAACTGACCCTGTGAAATATTGCACGAATTATAATTTTTGTAATGTTTTGCTTCGACGTATTATTATAAACGTAATTTCCTTTAGGTTAGAGGACATGAAGACTACAGACGAAGTGTATGAAATGATCTCTGAAAACCAAGAAACGTCCTGGATTTTTCACCAACTTGTGCTGTTAACATTTGTTCATATTTTTTCTGAATAAAAGGTGTCGATGACAAAAAATGTTTAACTTGTAGCACTCGGAGTGGTTTATTGTGTTGTCGACTTGTTGTTAAAGATACTTACCCAGGTGTTTCCCTGAGGAGTGGTTTGCTGTGGTGTCGTCCCTGCTCAAGTCTACTTGAAAATGTGCACCGTCGGTAGCGTTGCCCTGACAAGGCAAATATCGTTCCCACCATAACCGGGGCTTACACAAACGTTTTAGGAGCACAGTCATGTTTTTCAAAACTCAGCAATTGTTATGAAGCTCACCTGACCATAAAAAGTAACTTGTTATGTGTCGCAAAACTTTTATTATTTCTAAACCATACATATATCTCTACTAAAACTCGGATACTACGAATCGAAACGACGCGAAAATGCCTGAAAATGTTTGAAATAGCGCCAGTATCCCTTCTTGACGGTTTGTACATGAGCCATATCGTGATGTATTCTAAGCTGGCGGAAGTACATGCCAAAAATAGTAGGTTGAGAAACGAAAATGTGGAAATTTTTGTGAGGTTTTGCGCATGAGGTCTATTCACTCGAAATGTGCACATTCTACGACGACAATACTTGGAAATCTGCGGCACAGTATTGATCACAAAAAAGTTAAAGCAATTTCATTTCACAAATGTTGCGATGGCAGCACATGTTCTGAGTTAACACACGTGTTTCTAAGTCACACCAGGGTTTGTTTTGACAGACACATTTTGTGTTGCACACAAGTCTATTCACCCAAAATGGGCATGTAGGGTTTCCTTGGTGTAGGAACCAATATGGAGGTTTGGGGTGTTGCCCAGCGTAGAAGTTGCTTGCGGGGAATCCTGTCGTTGCATACAGAGATGCTGGTTTCCCCAAACGCTACTAACGAGGCAGCCTAGTCGTTGTATCATACAATGTATGAGTATTGTTCTAACTCCCGACTAAAACTGCCTGACATTTTTAGTTGCCAAGCCGAAGCAACGCGTTTGGCTCTCACCACTTGATAGTTCGTTTCACAGATTTCCTGGTGCACAATCTTTATTTACAATAAGGGCTTCTAATTAGCAGTAGCAGAAATAGCTTTACGATGGCGCGACAGCAGAAACAGCCAACGTGGTCCGTGCGCTAGCGATACAAAACTCGACTCTC
>JGI24022J15233_10010106_pt1 | contig 10684 bp, 6 predicted proteins | sample Ectturendosymbi2_FD_15233 | JGI IMG/M metagenome (IMG submission 15233)
CGCCCATAAGTTACAAGTCACTGTGATAGTCACCACAAGCGAATTATCATAGTTCACTTATCCCTATATAATGATAGTGCAACCTAGTAGTAGCAGAGTGAACTTGTCGAGGGAGCTTTATTGCTGGTGGTTGCTTTCCTGTTAATTAATGCCCCGAACTGCCATCTTTCGCGTGTGCTTGCCTCAGTGGTTCAAGGCGATGCAGTCAACTGCAACACAAGCCACTGCAGTTGCGTACAAACGAGGGCAGGTTTGCAACCAAAGGGAACAGGCAGACTAAGGTATGAAATTTAATATGAGAACTCTTTAAACGCATAGCCAAGCATTTCTGGATTTGGATCGATTTTGCAGGATATTTCTCAATTGCGTGAAAACAAACACACACCATACTTGGAATAGTAGCGGTTCCTTATCTTAAACGCAGTCATGGGTCGCAGTAGTTCTGCCGATGGCCCGCAGCCTGGGTCCGGTTCCATGTTTTCGCTGCAAGCAAACATCACTTTTAGATTAAAGCGGATAAGGTATGTTTCAAACGCAGAGGTCAGTTCAAGTAACAAACGGAATTTCAGATTAGTTCAGTATCTTCATACACGGAAACATGGATGAGTTGCAAAGTAGTTTTTTACAGCTAATATGGATCTGCTCTGCATTCGCTTCGCTTCAAGGTCACTTCAACACTCATGAAGAAAATTATAAAAAGCTGCGCTACGCTTGAAAACACAAAAGACAAAATCAAAACCTGCGCCTGGTCCGATAAGACAATAATAATCGAATTGTTGAAGCATAATGCAAGTCAAGCGAATGACATAACCCTTTCACTTTGCATTATGTCAGACGTTGAAATTGGCTTTGTGTTAAACTTTAAACTTTGCACTGCGTCGAACCTTAAACTGTTCATTGTGTCAAACCTCTATATTTGCGTTGTGTAATATTTGAAAAATCAAGATCAACGAAATGCACTACAATGTGTCTGTGTCAGAAACACCCGAGGAAGATGAAAACGCAAAGAAAACGTTGGTAAGAATTCCTTTCAAGCGCTACCACTTGGCGAAGCAGTGTGTTGTTCGCAAGTACACCGAATGTCAGAGTTCAGCAACAACCAAAGAATTTGTTGTTGCATGATGATTTCACCATTCATGGCAACAATCACTTCATAATGGAAGGTCAGCGGTAAAGTGTCCGCTCATCAATTCGAAGGTTGGCTGTTCGATCCACGGCCACTGAATGAGTTGCTGTAGCGCTTCTTGGCAAGAGCATTCACCTCTGCCGCCCCGGCAAGAAGCAAAAATTCAGGCCATGGACTGCCACCAATTGCCGTCATCAAAATTAAAAAAAAGGTAGATCAACCTTTTCGGACAGATTTGACAGTATAGATCATGATGTTCAACTAACGTTACTTAATTATGTTGTTCAGCAACATTTTAGGGCTATCGCTGAATCAATAATAAAAATTTCAACGCATTGTGAAGGCGCACAAAAACTTACTTTTTCACTATTTCTTCGTTAGCAAGTTGATCTCTTTCTGCTGTGGAAAGGTTGAGACCACTTCCGCGAGCCAAGTCGACCAGGTACAGGAGCAAGGTTGCGATCAATGCGACTGAACGAAAAAAATTTTTCGTTTATTTATTTCCATTCTACTGACTATGGTGAATAGGAAATGATGAGGAACAGACGTAAAGTTAACTAACGGAATGTGATTCTGATTGTCCGACAACAAAAAAGTTTTGAAGTAACAGAATGATCAGAAACGCGAAGATATAGTTTGTTTCTATGAAACAGTGGCAACCAACATTAGGCAAATATAATTTCTTAGCAATCAAACATTGCACATATCATCAAACTGCTACACTAAAGTTTTTTGTTGTTGGAACATTGAGCGACGCATCGCCACTTACGGCAAACGCATGCGCAGAAGAAAATCTCAAGCATGAAGTATCCCTTTTGATCCAGGATTTTACCCGACGCCATTGACATGAGGGCAACTCCGAGGTTCTGGGTTGACAGGGTGCTGTCGAATAAATGAGGTTTCTCTAAATCGTGAGAAAACACACAACCACAGACGTAAAACTTATCATAGCATCCCAAGAAGTCTTTGAATGAACCAACTACCGGTGGAAAAATTGTAAAACAATTAAAAACGTTTGGCTTCAAAATTTCAACAAAGCTTCGTTCAATTTCGATAAGCTGGTGCCCAAAGCCATATGTGTTAAAACGACCCATTAGTAATGTTACGGTGGGATCTAGCTAAACATACCCTGAAACCTCGTGTAAAAGAAAACAAACAATATTTCGCACATTAAAAAGACGGCAAAAACACGCCTTACAAGCCATAGGCGGTGGCGAGCCGATGTGGAGGGACCAGGTAAGCGACCATTGGCCAGAGGGCGCATGACGGCAGGGCGTATGCTACTCCAATAATGCACTGCAAAAATAATGAAGCATTTCAAATAGGACAACACCTTTTCACAATTTATCGAAAGTTCTATGACAATGTCTTTCACGCGGAATGCCAAACAAGGCTAATGCTGAAATTTTTGACATATAGAAGGGGAATTAAATCTTGTGCCCTGAGTATTATTCCAGTCATTCATTGAGTACAGTTCAAGGTGTTTTCACCTGGTATTATTCAAGGATACTAACTCAGTATAGACCAGGTCATTTAGCAATCACCGCTCACTTAAACTTACAAATGTGAAGCGGTTATTATAATATTGGACCGCCATTCTCCGAATATTTTTCACGAACAAAATCTTGTAAGTTGAGAGGAAAATGTCAACATCGTTGCTGCTGGAACACTTCACAGTCGTTTAATGTGCGAAACCTCAGAGAATGTAAATTGGAGCATTGATCTCGCCTACTTATCACGACGCATAGAATACGTTAATGCGTTTCAAACTTTGCTTGCTTAACAACTGTCACACATGACATTAAAACTAATATCTGTAATTTATGATGTTGGAAATATGTTGTTGGAAATCATTGGAAGTGTTCGTATCTCAGTCAAAAGGCTTAGGCTCCCGAGCCATGTCATATAACATCTCAGAGTGATTGAGCCTATAACACATCTTCGGCAAGAAGCGTTTATCTTACAACTGCTCGACAAGGAGCAAATTCAGGATTAGACTTTTTCCTTGCTAAAAAGTATTCATATACCGTATATAAACATACACATGATTCAAGCCAGCCCATCCCCCAAAACTTGCAAAACCTTATGCTTTAACAATATAACTTGAACTCAGCGAAGCAATGACACCAGCCTTTTCAGTGGCGTGACTGACCCGGTGTCAAGCCAATTTTCTGACCTGTTCTTGTTTTTTAGTTATTTTGCTTCTCAGAATAACGAAATAACGTCTGGTAATTCGTTTTTTGATGTGTGTTGTGCAAATTAAAACACTTTGGTTGGATGCCAGGTACCCACAACAAGCTATAGCACGGGAATAACTTTAACCATTGAAAATTTTCGGACTCAGTCCTTGACCTCAATTATTTTTCTTTTTCTCACCCTAACCCAAAACCTAACCCGACACACTTACCTAAATATGAATTCCTAAGCCCTAATAATCATTTTTGTCAACGTATTTGATATGTAGAATATTACTCTGTGCGTGCGTACATGGTGTGAAGTCAGAAATTTCGCTTGACACCGGGGGCAGATAGGCTAATTGCCCCCCTTTGGCAAGCTGAATGCAAAAACTGGGACACGACTTAGCTTATATTTCGGTTTTAGTATAATTCTTTCGGTTTTCATAGATTGTGGTGTTTTTGCGTTTCCGGAGCATTTTGCGGTGATTCAGGGTCTAATATGGCCATCCACATCCGAATTCCTCAGCATTTCTCACTTTTTTCTGAGTTTTGGCTAGTGGGCTCCTGCAGTGGCCAGTAGGCCATTTTCAGCCACATTTTCACTCCTGGCTCAAACCATTAGTTACGCCACTGAGCGTCATAAATTTCAAAACTTACTGTTTTGTCAAACGACTATAATACGGCGAATCGAGAAGCGTAGCAGTCTCTCTGTTCCAACCCACCAGGGATGACACTCACCATAGGCAACCACGGATCGATGAACGTGAAAGCCAGCAGACCGTGAGATATAAGTGTTGTGACGACAGCGACCAGCACCCAATAAATGTTGTACCCGACTTTGTCAACGATGAATCCAAAAACAGGTGAACACGGTGAGGAAAGGATGTAAATTATACTGAAATTACACAAAAAAGACTGTGAAAACAAAGATACAGGCTACAGCTAACTGAAAAAACATTCCGATATTTCGATCCTCCAAAATGCATTGTGTAATACTGCCTACATCAAGCAAACGAAAGCTTCAATGATTACCAAAATGATGATCATCAATGACCGTATTTTGAAGACCTTTTCAATAAAAAAGAAATTAAGAAATCAAAAAAAAGAAAAGGAGATGTCTTGTTTCAAACCAGATATGAGCTGCAGCTTAGTTAAGTAAACGTGCAAAATGTTTAAGTTTAATTTTAGAAAATAAAATGAGCCTTTCGTGCCATTCGTTTACATCCAGTCTCAAGCATCATCTCAACGTCTGTGTTTGACGAAAAGTAAAAGAACGGTTTCATTTGTCACAAATGCTATATCCGTTTTCACACCTGCTGAAACCTTAATCGCTTCTTCAGGTAGGCGACGTACGTGGATTTCAAAACAGCTAGAGCCGCTTACCTATTGATGGCACTCGCAGCAGACGGTGAATATCCAAATTTTTCCTGAAAAAACGCCCTAAAAAAGATAAAGAACGATTATGAGCTGCATTTTGATGTCACAACCACATACGTGGCACTTCAGAAAATGGCAATTTGTTTGCAGTTTCGGGAATTTTCCTGAAACGAAACCCATAACTCTATCTTTGCATTCCTGATGTATAACGAGTACAATTACGAATCTGCTTTGATTAGGTGATTTTAAACTTCGCAAAATAACCAACGAGGTTAAACACAGCATCATTGTCGGTCTCACTAGCGACATCACGAGGAAACGTCGAAAAAGCTTTGAGAACAACTTGGCTCAATTCGCAGGTTTCAACGTTTCAGAATCAACTTGCGAAAATCAACTTGCGATTCACAGCTAAACTCCAGCATAAGTTCCTTTAGTAAGTATTGACTCCTTAAACGCTATAATGGTTCCAACAGCGTGTGTGATGTGTCAACAACGATAGTGTGAGTGGACAAACAGGCTCTGTGTTTCCTTCACCAGTCGCGATGTCACACCAAAAAAGTTCAAACCCAAAAGTTCAAGAATGTTTTTAAATCGAACATAGGAGACCTACTGCTTCCTTAGAGGGATTGAAAAGCTCTCTAGCTCTATTGGTGCGCAAGTTGTGATTTGGCATTTGCGGTCCTTAGTTTCGCCTATCTTGATGATCTGACCGTCACAGGTGCCAGGAAGGAAGAGTCTCAGAAAAACATGTAACGCATAACAGAAGCTGCCAAAACCCATGGACTGACGTACGAATTTAAATCCAAGATCAGTGTGAAAAGCTTAAATTTAGGCGGTTATCAAGTTTCTTGTGGAGAGTTACAGCTCGACCCCTCTCGCCTATAACCATTGCTGACAGCACAACCTTCATCTTCATCGAAGGAATTGAAGAAGATTATTCGTGGAATTTTTGCGTATTATGCAAAGTGGAATAAAAATTCATCAAAAAAGGATCGCCGGTTACGATCAGCTTCTGAATTGCCGCTTGGTAGAAAAGCTTCAGAGGCTTTTGAAATCTTGAAATGTGATCTAACCCACGCGCGTTTGTGGTCATCAGAGACGATATTCCCTTTGAAGTAGAAACAGACGCTTCTGTTTACGCAATCGTTGCTAGATTATCTCAAGGAGGCCGCCCTGCCACTTACATGTCGCGAGTTTTAAACAAATATGAACAGAAATACTCTGTAGTTAAAGTTTCTGCTGTAATCAATGCAATTTGGAAGTGGTCCCAGTTTCTAAAAGGTCGACACTTCAACCTCACGGCCGACCAACGTTCTGATGCTTGTATGTTCGACCAGAAGAATCATGCGAAGACAAAAAACACCATGATAATAGCCTCGAGACTTGAGCTAGGGCAACTGAGCTACACCACAGACCTGGAAAAGAAAACGTAGCTCCGGGTGTTAAGTCTCATATTTGTTCGTCTATGCCTTTTGTCTCCCAGCTGCGACAACTTGACCAGTTGTGGCATCCATCAATGACCAGTTGTGGCATCCTGGATTTGCGGGGATGTATCACTTCATTTGCTCTCGTAACTTACCATATACAGTACAAGTGATGAAGTAAAAGACATTCTAGATAAAGGCAAAACTTCTTTTAAATTCAAACCGAGCTTTTTCCTCACCGCAAGCTCATTGTAATGCAACGCGATCGCGGGAACGTTTGTTAATCGACTTCAAAGGACCTGCCCGTGGTTGGAAACCCTACCTTATTACTGTGGATGAATACAGTAAAGACGATACGCCTTTGTTTTCCTTGCTCTTCAGCGTCATCCACCACAATCATGGATTCCTTTAATAGCTTATTTTGTTTGGTTAGTTTTCCATTGCATCTGCATAGCGATCGCGGGGAGTACCTCATTAGCAGCGATTTGAAACCGTGAGCCAGAGGTGATCACTGCGCCGGAGTGGACTCCGGTAAGCGTCTACATTTTTGCCGGAGACGGAGAAGGACCCGGATTCGGAATTATATAATAAATACCGAATCCGGAGCTGGAGCAGGAGTGACATTTTCTGTTTTTACCTGAGACTTANAATAGCTTTTCAAATCAAAAAATTGCTCTGACCATCTAATTGTTATATTGATGTCATGGCTCTTTTCGCCTGCTTGTGTTCGATANTGAACGATTCAGTGCAGGCTCTTCAGAATGAGGGATAGTGTAGGCAATACAGTATGGTACTGTGTCAGTGCCATTACATGTGTCTATCAGACCAGGAAAAACTTGATACGTGGGTTACTGCAAAGTTTACTTCTTTCGCTGCAATGTGTTTTGTAAACAGTATTCCCAATTCGTCATTTTCAGTGAAATACACAAGACAACAGTGTGTACATATATTTGAAGAGTAACAGCAGCAGCGCGGTTTCAGACAAACCAGCAGAAATGTAGTTTGCCTCTCAGGGTATTCCAATAAACATGCCATAGTTTCTTTTAAATTTACAATACAAGAGATGATATGATTGTGTGAATAAGGTTGTATGAAGTGTTTTAAATGGATGGTTCTCTACTTATGCAGATTAATAAGTGAATTTACAGCAGCAGTTGTTCATGGTGATCGTGTGGTCTTGTGCATTTCACTAAAAATCAAATATTACTGCTTACAAAACCTGATACATTGCAGAGGTAACTGGTCCAGTAACGCACGTAAGTATCAAGGTTTTTCGAATCTGACAGACACATGAGTTGCACAGTAATCTAGCAACAATCTAACTGCAAATGCAAACCAGGCCATCCTCGTTGCTCAAGTAAATGGGACAATGAATGACATAATAACATCAAAAAACAGGCAGATGTGTCTGGTAACTTGACGTATGCTGCGGAAGAGTCTTGACAACATCAAGCCAAATTGTTTTATAAAAAAGGATTCATTCCCTACAATGTCCATACTTCGTCTACGACCTCAATGTCCATCCTTCGTCTACGCGTCGCGACTACTTGAAAAAAATATTCCTGCGTTACAGTAGTTGAGCATTGGTACTGCGTAAGAACAGGTCCCGCCAGTCTGCCACCCTCCGTCATCCTCAGCAGCCTGCACTGAATAGTTCGCAATCCAACACAAGCAAGCCAAAAAAGAGGTATTACATCAATCTAGCATTTGGCCTGTCAAAGGAATTTTTTATTAAATCCGGCTCCGGTAAAACTTAAAGAATTACTCATGCTCCATCGAGTCCAGTGTTTATTCATAATGCCGATTGCGAGTTCTTCTCCGGCTGCTAATAAACGCGTAGTTACCTAAAGTCGTATAGCCTCAAATGCCGCTGTACGAAAAGACAATATATGTTTAGGCAACTTTAAGAACAAAAAGTTCTTACTTTCCGAGGCTGATGAATGGGAAAATAGCCACGTAGTAACCAATGCATATAATAAAGACAAGCCAGAGCTGCACTGGAAATGTTATTACGTCGGTTAACTTGACTTTTTGTTCACAAACATCTTTCTTTCGATGCAATATCTTCTCAGCTCGTTTATCCATATATGCCAGAGCCAAGGCGCATCCAAGGGAGAAGAGGCATGTCAATGCAGCTGCGTATGGAGAAGATTGGTTGTGAAATCTACGATCACAGCATTGTCATAACACAAATTTTGTGGCAGGGTTGCGCTTCGCTTTGAGCTATTTGTGCCAGGAATAATGTTGGTTCACAAACTACCTTTACCTTTATTAATATCATTTCTGAAGCAGCATTCGTAAGTGGTAAAAATTAACATCTTAGTTATAAAGTGCAAAACTCAAAACAGAAACCATCTCATTTATCAGTGACGAGAACAAATGTTGGCCACAACGGCAAAAATCGTTGAAACGGCTTTTCAGTCAACAATCAAAGCATGTAATCCCACACTTACAAATAAAAAGTGAGATTCCGAGTGTTCTGTCAGAGTGAATTCCATGTTTGACCATGTTGTACACCGGTTCCATCACGTTCATGTTCACAGTGCTTCCCTGTGCTTACAAAAGTAAAGGACAAACGTTACGGTTAATGTTGGTATGAACTTGATCTCACACCCCCCACCCAGGCTGGCAAATTTATCATTGACTTGAAATCGCAAAGAACAAGTGGTTGTTCAATGTAGACGGAAGAACAAACTGGCAGACGCACTTGTGCAAAAACTCGCACCCCACAGACAAGTGACTCATACGTTGCGTAACGCCCAGATCTAATAAAACAGAGAGTTGAAAAAGCCCAAACTCAGACACACATTTTCATATTAAAGTGTGTGAGCCCCTTCAATAGGATTTGTATCATGTGGAATCGTCTGCTGCCGAGTTATGGCTAAGAGGGCAAATTATACCTTTTGTGAAACTTTTTTATTTTTGTCTGAACCTGGGTTTTTGAGCCATAAAGGGCTCTAAAGACGCGGATCAGAGCCTGATTTCCAAAAAAAGATTAAGCTAAAAAATGGCTCACTGGGTTGGCCCCAAGAGCCAGGTAAATTTGGCCAAAAACTCCAAAACATCCCCCCATTATGACGTGACCCCCAGAAAACTCCAAACACCAAACAAAATTTTTTTTTTTCAATCTGAACTATAAGACTTGCGGAATCCGTAGAGTGTTTGAACAGCTCTTTAGCTCAATTCGCTGGCGAGTTGTAACGTTGCAAACTTTGCAAAAACAGTGGCGCACCCAGGACTAAAAAGGCTAGACAAACGGAAATCACTTTTCGTTTGACGCGGACAATGCGACTGAAGTTCAGGTGGTTGTATTGCAGAGTATGACGAAGGAATGTGTGCTAAATATTGTCCAATTAAAACAAACAGATGTTTATGAAAATTCCATGGATTCTTTATATTTAACTTTTTATAAATGGATATCTTCGTGAAGTAGAAGAAAGCACACTTCAAGTGAAAAAACTGCTTTGACAATGGCTCAAATGTTTTATCTCAATTCTAGCTCGAGCCTTGACCCACTTACTCAATCGGAGGAGTTATTTTTACCGTACGATTTTTCTTTCGAACAATCGAAAAATGTCTTAATTCTGAAAACGTTACGTTTGTCAAAATATTCCAAATTAAAATTTATGTTGGCACCATGATTTCTTCCACTCCTGTCATGATTCAGTTTAATCAGATTAATCTTCCAGAGAAAGTGATATCAGATTTTTACGATTTAAAACAATACAGCACATCTCTCAACCATATTTCAATAATTTAGATGCAATAGATTTGGACATGTCACATAAACATTACAAACGTAAAGAACGGTGCTCCAATTGTGCAAAAGAACGCAATTGGAATTGCTTTTATTGCTCTGACAAAAATGTCTTAGTAACTGCGAAATTTCCCTTCTGCAACGGATAAAATTTGTCTCCATTGCAAAACAAATCTGAGATGATTAAAACAAATACTGACTCTAATCTAACTTACACAGACACTCTGTGTAATAGGATTCGATATTCCATTATATGCATCCCTACACAGAGGCGTGCAAAACTTGCAAGTTCAACAAATCCCCCTGACTTCTATCGTCTCTCATGTATAATTTCCATCTCTGCCGATTCAAAGTGTTGAGAGAATATTTAATTGTAACGAGTTTCTAGGCCATATAAAACCTAGATAGTCGCATTTCAATTACATCTGTAAATTGTCTACACGGGTTCGTTCTTAGATGTAATAAGGACGGTATTCACGAAACAAATGTTCGCTTGACCTCCCTGTAGTTTCTGATTGCCTTGCTAAATAAATTCATAAAAGTAGACACATGAGGTTTATTTAGTTTTTTTTTATTTCACGAAATATGCACACAAAAGGATGAAACTCACCAATTGATTTCAGCAGAAATCAACTTGAAAGCACTCTTGGATCAGAGAAACAGACACTGTTATTTCAATGGTTGACCAAACTTACAGACATCAAGTTTACATGTTATCTGAATTTTACTCAGAGTCTTTTCATTCAGACATTAATCTAAGAAAGGACGTATCCTGTTCAGTGTACATGTTTTAGTACACGGCTAAATCGTGACAGGGTTTCTC
>JGI24022J15233_10010108_pt1 | contig 10684 bp, 7 predicted proteins | sample Ectturendosymbi2_FD_15233 | JGI IMG/M metagenome (IMG submission 15233)
ATCGAAAAACTGCAAAGATGCCTAAGTGATCACAAAATCAAAGCGTTTTTCAAACCGATGCGAACAATTGGTGACAAACTTCGAAATGGAAAAGATTCAGTCCATCCTTTTGAACGTAAAGGCGCGGTGTATTGCGTACCGTGTGGTGATTGCGACCAAACGTACTTTGGGGAAAAAATAAGGACATTCAACACACGCAAGAAAGAACATATTATCTATATAAAACACTTGCATCCAGAAAAAAGTGCCGTTGCTAAACATGCATTAGAATTGGATCATCGAATGAACTGGTCAAAAACTCAGATTGTTGCTTTTGAGAACGATTTTAGAAAAACACGTTTTATTGAATCATTTTTTATTAATTCGACGCCCAACGTCATTAACGAAAAAAGTTCAGACCTTTTCCCAAATATCTACAAAGCGACATTTGGCTGTGACTGACTTGATATGAGACTATGCTTTGATTCGTTTTTTAGACCCAACGTACAGTTTGTTTTTATTGCTGTTATTTTATCCCTTTTTACATTTTATCTTATTTCTATTTTACTGTTATTTTATTCTGCTTTATATGTTCCCCCTTATCTACTGTGCCTCTTCAACGTAATCAGTGTTATCACCACGTCATCCAATCACGCGTTTAGTGGATTTCAATGCTTCCCTGCTCGAGTCACCATTTGCCCTGATGAAAGCCTACTGTTAGTTGGCGGAAACGTTGGTGTCGTTTTTACTTTTACAACAGTTGAACTAAGACTTTTATTACCAACATGATTATTGCATCTATTTCGAGTTGCCCTCTAATTGGCCTGCCACATCAGATTACAGTCATTGGTTACGAGTTGAAGTATGCGCAGAAATGGCACAAATACCCATCACTTCAGGTTGTTACTGCAAGATCAACACACGTGATCGGCTGAGATGCGAATTAAAAAGAACAGTTTGTGTAAATTAGTTCGAGTAATTCAACGGCTCTGTTGCTTCGAGCTTACTTTATGGTTTGTACCACGTGTAATGCGTATTACCAATACTGTATTTTAAGTTCGATTTGTCCCCAGATGCAGTTTATTCATATGCTTTTGTTTACCAATACATTCCAACAAATAAAGGAAACTTGATGGTGTCTGGTAACCATTCTAATAAGACTGTTCGACAAGCACGCTTTTTCTTAAAATTGACACGTGTCCAGAATTCAGCGTTGAAGTCTGAGTTGGCATAGTTTGCTGTTTACATACATGTTTCTAACCACGTCATCCTTCCCACTTTGTGTTGATCGCTTCGTTATTGCGAACAAGTTGGTGCTTTTTCTACTCAAAGTTTCTCCTTTTTCAAAGTTTGTGTTGTTCCCTTACAATAGCTTATCAGCTCTAGTCAGCGACTTTAGGTCCAAGTATTTCTCAACCTGTGTCCCACAAAAGTTTTTCATATGTACCGCCAATATTTTGGAATATGCAGGGTACGTTTTTCTTAAAACAACAATTTGCTTCTGAATCCCAAGAAAGGTAAAAAAGCAAAGTCCTATCTCAATGCCGCTAGCGCAGGGGTCACCAACGTGGTGCCAGCGGGCACCAGGTCGCCTGCAAGGACCATGTAGGTCGCCCGCGGACCTGTTCTAAAACTGACATTGGCCTGATCAAAATCTTCACATTAACGAATATCAATACAAAAATAATTGAAGGTAAATTGAGCAAAATATTTATTTCAGAAGTCTATATCAAACTAGTAGCCCTTCGCATTAATCGGTACACAAGAAGTAGCTTGCAGTTTTGAAAAGGTCGGTGCCCCCTGCGCTAGCGTATCAGAAACGAGATGGTTGTCACGTGATCAGATAGCGCAATTAATTCCTGAGATCGACTTTGTTTTCCCATTCCGGTCTATCGGGCAAAGTGGTAACAGCCTGTTGGTACTAGATCTTCAAAATTGTTTCATAAATCGACTCGTAATAATTCGACTTAGTCAGCACACTTGAAAAATTACGTGGTATCTGTTCGTTTATTTGATCAAGGGGTGCTCAACTTTTTTGCTATTGCCAGGCCCATTACGTTTATTTTTATGAATTACGGCGGACAGCAGGTTCAAGATATTTTTTGCATTGTTACTCTTCTGCTTCCACACCCTGAGCCTAGCCTTCTTCTACACGTCTGTTTGGCTGTCTTTCTACTGAATATCGCCATGCTGTAGGCAAGGGTTATGTGCACGGCCGCATAAATTTTATCGACGGCCGCAATTTGTGCACCCCTAATTTGATCAAAGCGTTGCAGTTAAACATAAAACCTTGGTGACGGATTGAATTCTCATTGACCTGATAGCTTATTAGTTTATTCGGTGTTTCATATGCACACATAAAAGTTATCTTTTTGAAAAGTAAAAAAGAATGACAGGATAAGTTTTGTTGATTCACAATACTTTTCAATTTTAGAGAACAGAAAGAAATGTGTGCAGTACGCGATTTGAAGTGAAATTTAAAAAATGTAAGTAGTGGAAAAGCCGAAGTCGAATTATTATTTAAATAAGAGGTTTCGTTTTTATTATTGAATCTATCACAGGGATATCTAGGAGGTCTACCATCCTGCAAGATCATTTTAAACATTTACAAAATTGCTCGCGCAAACTACTCAAACATCCATACGTTCATTTAACTTGTAGCGCAAAAAATTAACATCAAAGGAGCAATTATTAAATTTTCCCTTGTGCCATCAAAAGTTTTGAAACAAACCTACCTTTGTACCACTGGCTTAAATCTACATTTTCCGATTTCTTGCAACAAAAAAATTTTGGAACATGACATCCACCAGCGCACATTTTGCATTATGATTGGTAAAACTTACCTGCGGTCGATCAGGCAACACCAGCTTCAACAAAGCATCATTTCAAATGCAGCAGTTGTTAAAATTCAAATTCCTGAAAACATACTGGGATCTAGATTGTTCTTTTTTCAGTTTTTTTAGCATTTAAACCACTGCTTGTTTTTGGCGCAACGCTTTTAAAGTGTTTTTGGTCAAAAAGGAAAAGCTCTGCTATTCCAATCAATGAAGGAAAGGCGAAGGGTAACTACGTTGCTTAGCAAGTTGTTATTATACACTAGATACAAAAACTACGTTATGCCGTATGTATTGAAAGCAAAGAAAATGATGTTTAAGTTTCCAGCGAAGGAGCAAAATGCACCAAAAGTCGCAGACCTGAAAATTTGAGGAATCATGACGTTTGTGTACACACCACTTTTGAATACCTGCTTGCGTACCTACATCGCTTGGTCGTAATGACTTACTTTTCATATAACCGTAGCCCCTGGCTACGCCTATGTCCCAAACGTTATTTCATCATAAAGTGGCCTTCAATACATAACTCCGGGAAATCGTTGCATTTGAGGATGACTATAAAATATTGCACATAACATCGAGTGCAGAATGTCCGCAAAGCAATGGACAAGGTTGAAGAGCTGTACAGTTGATAGGGTTTACGGTTTAGCGAAGACAGAGAATATTGGTAATTCAGCGAAGATCGCACCAGACCGTCTAAAAATGGGTTTTATCTCAAGGAGCTACGAATGTGACGAAACTTGCTAACTGGCCTCTTTGTTCCTCCGAACAAATTAAATACAAAATTACTCAACTTTGAATTAGTTCACAAATGCAAACCCAACACAAGTAAACAGCGTGTCAGAAAAGTGACTGGTTGAGATATTGCACTGGTGCCCAATCTACATGATATTGTCAAAGTTTTTATAGGCGGTCCAGATGAACCTTTAAGATGCGGGATTATGTTGAACGGAAGTGACGCCACGGCTACACACCGCAGATATCCCGGATGGTGATTTGCGTCGCAGAAATACCGGAGTGATTTCCAATACCTTGTTACCTCTCACTTTTGAAATAATGTAGTTGATGACTTCCCGCTCTGCTTCTAGTGATCAACTGCAATAACTCTATAGTAACAGTCTCATCGAAACAGGGAGCACATAAGAAACATGTAAGTGTTCTTGACCGCACGTCGAATTTTGATAAAACGCGATCAGCTGCAAATGAGAAGCATGAGTGGCAACTCTCTGCACTAACACATGTTATGTTTTGGAACGGTGCTTTACCTCCACATAGACTGAATGTGTTTTTCTAGCTAAGAGTTTGTTGCCCGATGTAAAGTGTTTTGCCTTGCCCTGTGGATTTCTGTGTAAGAACCTGCTGAGACCCGGTTGTTGCCACACAGAACACATGCACGGCACTCATCAATTGCTTCATGCAGCAGCATTCAACTTGGCAGATTCTTAGTGGACATCAATCACAGCTTTATCATCTCTTATTTTTCTCACATGCATGAACAAATCTCTAGAATGCCAAGTTCTACGCTCGAAGTTAACTCTTTCAATTTCTGTGCTGTAGAGCAGCCTGAAGTCGGCTTTAAATCTATTTGATACAGTTTTGCTCAATTTCAAAATGTTTTTCTTTATAAACGTTAAGAAAATTATAATTCCGGGAGATTTTTGTTATTTTTAATTACGTAGAACCAGAAACTATTCTTCTTTCAAATACCGAACTGGAAATCACGTTATTCCAATTTTTATTTTTTATGGAAAAACGAAATGAGGATCAGATCAACGTAAAACCATTGTCGGTAATGCCCGAGGTAAAAACTGCATGAATTCTTTCCCGAGTCAGATTTAATTCATTCTTAGTTCATTTCTTTACTTTCAAGTTAGTATGACTAGCTCTCCTCAATCAATCACTTCTCACATTTCTGAAACCAACCCTGCATACTTGTGTGTTTGCTACCAATCCTAGAACTTCGCTGTTCCCCCCTGGTTCCTTCTAATACCGCTTTTCAGTGATAACATGAATTTTCGAATTAGTTTATAGTCCTTTCGCAGCTTAAACCTTGTTGAAACAGCGAGGTCGTTGTCGAAGTCTCTATTCTTGAGCTAAATCAAGAGTTGCCCAAGTATAAACATTCTACCACTCATTTTCTGGATTTAGGCTAAATTTGAAGCACTCATGCAGACAAAAGCTGTATTCGCAAATGACAGCTCTAAATTTCTCCGTTTATAATGCCCGTAAACTTCGATCGATCAATTTGGTGTATTTCACAGATGTCAAACTAAATTGCGCCACTTCTTAAACAATTGTTGCAACTTCTTAAAAATTCAAAACAATATTAATAAAGCGGAATTCTGTTCTTTGATATTGTCGGCATACTTCACTGAACCCGTGCCGTGCTACTTGAAATGGGTTGTAGGCGATCCCTCGCAGGCTGGAAACAACCGTGCTTTCCAGTTGAAAAAAGAAAAATGAAGAGCTAATACATTTTTAAAAAATTAGTGTTGTGAAAAAAGTAACGCACATACGACACATAGTTAGTATTCAAGGCAACGAATAACGTGTTCAACCCATCGGACACGATGTACACGACAGCGAATACAGCATACCTCCTTATTCGACGCAAAAGTTTTCTAGTCTCTAGTCCGCTCTCAAACATTTTCCGCCCATGCACAATCATGGGATAAGTCAAAGAAGCATAAGCAAGATTTCTGACAGAGCCAGACATCCAGTCAGGACATACCATTGGGTTTTTCTTCCCATGCTTACATCAACACATCCGAATGTTTCTGCAGCGTACACCCCGTCAGTGTAAAACAAAATAAAACTAGCAATGCCGGCTAACACGTGAAACGCGATTGTGGCGTAATTTATCACAGCTGCTGTTTTGCTGACGAGCTCTCGCATCAGTGAATGGGAATAAAAAGCAGTATGCAGCCTAAACCAAACTGTGAAGTATACACATAATAAGAGCAGACTAGCAGAAATTATTTTAACTGATAGATACTGAGGACAGAACGATTTATTGATTGTTGCGAAAAAGAAGGTGCCTGGAGCGACGTACATCAGAAGAAACAGAGTTGCAAGTAACCAGACTATGTCAGCAGTAGCCGTGATCCTCTTCGAATTATCTCGTGGCTTGTCATATGTTGTAACAAATTTTAAACGTGTGATCACAAAGCACCCATGGCCATATTAAGCATTCAACTTGTAATTTCACACCACATTTGCGAAACAACAAATATTGTTGATTGGTGAATTGGAGTAGCATTTTTAGGAAAGAATTAATATAAGTCTCAATTCGGTATCATTTGTAAAGTGTAGTATAACTGATAGTGTGACGTACCTAGGCAGCAAATATATTTCTTGTTTTCCCAGATTTTTAGGAAAGGGACTGTGATGACGTAAGCAATGATGACGGTCATTGCAGATGCATAAGATGCCAAAGCGTACCGCTGCTTCAAGATGACATACATGTTTAGAAGCAGACTGTGATTCGAGCTGATATTGAGCAAATTCAGAAATGGAGCGCTCGTCTGAAAATATGATATGCTAAATATTTGTTAAGATGTTTGAAAGAGTGACCAATAAGAACTTGCAGCATGATCACTGCAGTTCAATTTGCAACGCACTGATGATGATAACAGGAGTTACCGAAACGTTTGCAATATGTCGTTGATTTCGTTTTCATTGGCCGTGATTTTTATTATGAGTTTGAAAGAATTCCTGAAGAAAAAACGCCTTTAGTTTATTTTAAAAAGTTGTTTTCAAAGAACTATGGATGATAATACTCATGTTCACGCAAGTGTGAATCACTGTTGTTCCGAATTTACAATTTTCATTCAGGTCTTAGGTATTTTTAATTTGACCTTAAACTAAATGCCCGCAGGTAGGGATAAAAGATATGTTTATTTGAATTTCTTAAGCTGATGGTACTGAAAATGCTGCAAACACCCTTCTAATGAAATGTTCTCTAGCAAAGTAACATGTGACAATGCTTCAGACTTGTAAACAGGCCTCATTCAGAAGCCCGAACCGGGCCCGAGCGCGACATTTACTTTTGAAGCACGATTCAGGCCCGAAAGCCAAATTTACCGAGTGAGCAAGATATGCGCAAATGCGGGGTGCTGGTGGACAACCGAGGAGCATTTGAGAAATGACAATGTAGCAACTGCCAACGAATCAATAGCATGTTCTTTGCTAGCTGACAAGACAACAGATATTACAATAGCTGTCACTTCTATTTCGCTTGGTAGATTTACAACAGGAAGAAAATTTTGCGTGGAATATATGGGATTTTCCACCATAGAGGAAATTAAATCAACTGGAATAACAGATTCAGTATTACACACATGTTAAAGTTTTATTTTAGATACGAGTATATCAAAGTTGGTTAGACGTCACGACGCGTGCTCAGCAATGGCTGGAAAAGAGAGCGGTGTACAGGCAAGAATCCGCAACATTCATCCAAAAGGCTCATTGTTTATCACATCGACTGAATCTTGTTGTAAATGATCTCAGTACAGTTCCAGCAATTCGGAATAGTAATGGAACTATAAACCAGTCATTGTGTTTGTTCGTACCAACGCAAAAAGGAGATTCGTGTTTCCACTCTTTTGCTAAACAAGGTGGTCAATTAGGTATAAAAGCATACGGGTGCGTTCAAGTAATCTTTCGAAGACATTTTTTAAAAATGGAAATGTTTCGCTTCTTTAGCTGGGAGAGATAATCGCCAAACGTCTTTTCAGCTGCACCGCGCTTGTAAATCACCACTTTATATATTTTCTCTCAGCACCAGGGCCATTTAAAGTCATAAAAGTCATATTTTGTCTGTGCTTCAGGAAGATAGAAACGAATTTTAAAACGGAAATCGCAGCCCTATGAAGTCTATAACAAAAGTTATAAAGTCATGAAAAGTCATGTTTTCCATGTTAGGTCATAAAGTCATATTTTGCATATTTTCAACCTAATTCAATAAGGAAACCTTTAAAACAATCTCGAAATATCAGGTGAAACTACTACATTGCTTGGTTTGAGGTGCAGCGTGCAAATTGAACTTCAGTGTTAGCAAAGACGTAGGTGAACCAAGTTATTTGAATGAAATGCAATGCACTGCCTAAAAGTGCATGTTCTTGCTGCCCCAAATAAATAAGCCAATGTCTACGCATGTTTTCAATGAGCTTCAAACCAAAATATATGTTTTGCTCATGTTTTTAACTGTTTATTTTGGTGAGGCTTCAACAAACCATGGGGCTACCATCTCTTATGCCTATTTTCGCTGGTAATGCTTCTTTGTACAGTAGTTGCATGCTCTAATTCAGTCGTTTTTGTTTGGTCATATAAAGTCATATTTTCTGAAAAATAAAGTCATGTTATCACGCTTTTCAGGTCATAAAAATGGCCCTACTCATCACAATGCCATGTCACTCCAGTTTGTTGAAAGCCATTTTACTCTGACATCACCAACCCTATATGACGCAGTGCCACTCTTTGTTTGCATTGATTAGCTATTATGCTATTGTATTTTCATTTACTCTAATGTTCACTGACAGTTGGTTTACTTATTGGGTAATGTTTTTTGCATTGCCTCTGTTTATTAGCTGAGTCATATGAAACAATAAGGCAATCAATTATTGGAACCTGTGGCCAAGAACTTCAGGTTGTCCAGCTTGACCTCACGGATGTTCAAGAGCACATAAGAGGTCTCCGTGAAATCATCATATTATACAGAAAAGACGTTGAAGAGCATTTCAGAGAAGATACATTTGAAAAGCTGTATGAGTGAGAAGACTGGTGTTAACTTATCTGTTCCACGGAAAGCGTCCGTACAAAAGCATCGAAATAATCCTCAAAGTAAAACTGTCGAGGACAACTTTCGGTAAAATCTTTACGTTCCTTATCTAGAATCATTCATTTCTTCTCTCGATGCAGGATTCTTGGAGGTCAACAACGAGCACTCATTTCCAGCGTATCATACACTTTCAGATCTGTAGCAGCGGTTTTTCATGCCAGACATTAGCAAAAACACGAGTCCTTTTCTCTGCTACAACTGCAAGTAAATTTAGAATTTTCATAAAAAATAATGGTTGAGATAAAAGGAAATATATTGTTTGAAAATAGAGTGAATCAGTTTGTGTAAACCACCTGCACCTGTGATAAATTTAATTATATTATTACATGACACTTGTTGTCGCTGCTGCTGCTGCTGCTGCAGCAGATCACTATATGATGGAAAAACTGTTTTAATGTTTAATGTGCTTTGCAACCAAAAAGCGATGTTTGATCTTCTGCACAAGTTTAACTAGCATTGTTTTTGGGTGTAAGCTACGTTTGTCAGGTTAATGAAGTGTCATTTTGAAAAGTCCCTTCGGAAACCTACAACTATGCTGGTCTTTGTGTGCTGTATTATGTTCTGAAAATGTTCTCGCGAAAATACATCTATGGATCAAACTCAGCACTGTTCTTGTGCAACTTAACCTGTCTTGCTGAAGAAGTGACAAAAGTGTTTTTACGTTTTTTTTATCACCAGTGAAAAATACTGGTGACGAAGTTGTGTTCTTTCAACAAGAAGTAATTGCAGACTGACAAACGGAACGTGATTACAGGTGTAGGTCAAGGTATATGCAGAGCTTTAGGCTAGAACAGGGTTCTGAAACATGTTTAGTCTGTGGTTAAATTAAGGGCACAGAAGCCAGAAGAGCACTTCATAAAGGCTGCGCCACATTTCATAGAAAGCAATCTGGTGATTGTGGTAGCACGTGATATTTGGTAAAAATACTGTTTTTAGGTTTGAAAGGATGTTCATGAAATCTGCAAGATTTTACAACAATTTACAACTGAAAATGAAATGAACTCTACTTTTAAGCATTGGTCCGATGTTGCGATATGAAAGCACATCAATATGGCGCACTTTGAAACGAAACAAGAAAAGCTTTGGTATCTACAAAAGTTTTGTATTTGGTACGCACTTTTGTTAATAATGCCAGCTGCGCATCTTTCTCAAAGTTGAAAATATCGTGTGGGAGATGATTTACATTATTTCAAGTTAAACCAAATTCACCGAATTTGTCTTGTATTTTTTTAACAAAGAGAAGCCTCTGCACAACGATGCAGTTTTATCAACAAACACTCTCTATTTTTCTGTCTACCATCCTGGTACCTGGTGTGGATTTTTCAATTATCTGTAAGCTGAATGTGAATGTCTTTGTTCTTGATTCATTTACAAGTGTTTTCAGAAGCAAGATAAAAGTGTGGGTGTTTTCTTTATAAGCAGGATGTTGGGTGCACAACACTGCAAAATATTTTGCTACAATACCTTGCTCCTGCCTGCAGTGACTTTGTTCTAGCCGACACTGTACAAAACGTATTTAGAATAATTTTTCCTTCTGAATTTTCAGTTGGTTTTGACTGTGTTGCAATACCTGAAAACACATTAGAAAATGGTTTCAGCAAGCAGGCCTGCGAGCAAGGATGTAGTGCTAGTGCTAACAAAAAAGGTGTTGGAACGCATCCAAAATATAGCCATTATAAAGCAGCTTCAAAGTTATTTTAAAGCAAAACGTGAAAAAGGTGTGGGAAAGTCGTTCCCACGCGTTCCCGCCCCACTGCACCCCTGTCTGCGAGCACACTGGGAAGTAAAAGTTTGCACTCTAAAATTACTTACCTCAGATGGAAAAGTCTGGTGCTTCGGTTGTAGAAAAATAGGAGGACCTATCGCAGCTTCCACTTTGGAATTGCAACTGTTGCGATCGGAAATCCCGAGCGGCATGTGGGCATAGCTTCACATCGTGGCAGCAAGCAACAATAGAGTTCACATGCCATGATCACTCTATTATTGCTTGTTCGCGCCACATATATGTATGGTGTTGTTCTTCACGCACATC
>JGI24022J15233_10010110_pt1 | contig 10682 bp, 10 predicted proteins | sample Ectturendosymbi2_FD_15233 | JGI IMG/M metagenome (IMG submission 15233)
TGTTGTACTGTTTTGGGGGGGGGGCAAAATAATTGTAACCTGTTGTTGTACTATTTCGAGGGGCAACTTGTTGTACCTAACAACTTAACGTATTTTTTTAAATTTCGGGGAGGAAATGCTTGGTTGCCACTCCCTGATTGCGGGCTTGTCCTTGCCTACAACCACGGCTATAACGCCACTTCACAATATTATCGCATACGAATGCGGTAATTCGTTCAAAATACATGCCATCCCACTACAAGACTATATGATGTGAGACATAGTTGCTTCAAAAAGCAGTTTGAAGGTAAATGTTGTGCAGTAAAACATCGCACCATCGCTAAGTCGGCTATGCAGTCTCTCCATTGTTTCCTTGTTTTATTTGCCGGTTGTCAATCGGCAACTTGATACCTTGCTAGTTTCATCCCATCCGTTTGTGAGGAAATATGCAACTCTCTAGCGCATTTAGCGGTCACAGTTTAAGCCAAATATTGTCCTGTACAGAACAAACGTTTCTTACGCATTGAGTCACACCACATGTACGTAACACTTTTAGTTATTCGGCTTTCCACTTCATGATCCTGAAAAAACATAGTATTCTGTTCACCGATGAGCGACCGTGACTTCGGAAGAACAGATTAAGTACGGTACATTGAAGAGATTGATAAAAGTCAGCCCGGAACTTCGTAGGGCTCACATAACAAGAAATGACGCCACTCTTTGTCATATTCAGCGACACGCATGTTTCATACAAATTCAAATTAGTTATTTGGCCTGTTGCCTGGACCAAGCGAACTTTTTGCCCAAGCAGCACACTGGTCTAAAACCTGAAAGTTTCCAAGAGCACAAATCTATGAAAGGCATCTTCAGTCACAACCAATATAGCAGGAGTGGCAAATCAGTCAGATACCAAGAGCAACATTTGTTACTGTGTTACCGCAAAAAGCAACATCATACACACGGGCACACATGAACATCATCCCATCTCTTCCTCACTCATACGCATACATTTGCTCAGCTAGATTCATTGTAAATATCACACACCAACATGACAATGACAGAACTTTCAAGCCATTTATTGTTATGCATGTTATTTAGTGGGACTTCTGCTTATTACGTAAGAGCCACATGAAACCGGGTAAAGAGCCGCATGCGGCTCGCGAGTTGGCCACCCCTGCAATATAGGCTTCGTTTGTTGAATCAAATTTCGGCAAAGAGTTACCTCAGAACGAGATACAATCACCAGAATCAATTCATCTTCATCTGTTCCAGCTCCTTTCATGGCGCAGTGCAGTTTTTTAGCGAAGTAGCTAGACATGTCTTTGGCTATGTCTACAATTCCCCGCAAGGCTTCTCGAAGATCAGAAGACAACTCGTCGTGAATAGTTTCAGACATGTCTTCACCTGCAATCTGCACATTCCAAAATTCAGAATTTAGTGAAACCCACACGCAACATGATTTCAATTTAGGACAGCATTTGAGCAGTTGTTTTAGAAAATCGTACGACGCAATAAACAGCAGCTTTTCCTAGCACTATTAACTTTTCAGTGAAGGTCAAACAACTTTGCAGTAGCCGAATCTAGGTAAATCAGATGGAAAAGATGTTGCGTAAAGAAAATTTGGGATTAATTTACAATAAAACATTGTCCAGTACAGAACAAAATTTTGTTAAAGTGCAATACCTAAATTTTTTGACAAAGTTTTACTCTACTTTTCCAAAACTTCTACAGCATTTACGTTCCCACAGAAAAGGTTTTTATTACTTAAATAATGATTTATTTCTTAATTGCTCAATTTTTCATGGATTACTTCAGTGCTTCGTTAAATTCACTTTTGTTTTTCAGCATATCCTGAGGATATTCAGAAAGATCCATAGCCAGTGTTTTCGGTTTGTAAATCCTTCTAAGTGCCTCACTATTTTTCTAATAAGAATAAAATTTCTAATGTGAATAAAATAAAAAATGCATTGAAACTTCACAAAAATTAAGGCAGTGCAAATTAATTTTGTAACGAATATTCTGTGACTTAGTTCTGTTTACCCTACAGTAAGTAGTGCACTCCAGCGACAGCAAGCATTTGTAGGACTAACCTCTTTGTATTTTTTAAATGTGAAACGCAACTGTGAAAAGTTTCTTGTAGTAAAGATCTCGATTAGCTTGCATTCATCAGTTCCCAAGCGGCTTACTCCAGCTTCTTTCAGTGCTTGTGCATCGGCGTACGCCTTCCCCAGGAACAGGCTCCCGTCCCGTTCTCTGGACCCCTGCAAAAGGATACCTATGGCCGAAACCTATCACATCATTCCAAACTTGGAAAAACGTCAGTCACAATGTTATTGTCAATGGTGAGTGCCGAACAAGAGACTAGATCCGTGCCTGATGCGCTGGAGTGGCGAGGATATGAAAGGCTACAGTTGCCCGGCTTCGCTTCTTGGCTTGGCTTGTTTGCTCAAAACACGTTTCTTTCAGCTGCTTTAAAACCATGGCGCCTTGATCCGTTACAGGTCTGAAAGTCACTTTGTCTCTGTATTTCACGAACTTCGACGTGACAGTAACAATAAAGAGATAAAAATATGATTCCGCACTCTAACATTTCCGTGAAATTGCGTTTTGGCTGCTGGCTATGAAGCTCCGACTTAGGTACATTGCACTGTTCTTTAACATCAGTGCAACATAACTTAAAACTGCTATCTTGTTTTGTGCTTTGAAAATCTTTGTATATAAGGGAAAAGCAGATGATAAAACAGACATTTAAAAAGGAAACCTAAATACAAAGCAGCTGACACGTAGATGTAGCGCATTTAATTACTGAAAAACGTCATTGCAAGGTATTTTTCGTTAATAAAGATGGTACTCACCTTTGCCAATGCCAGGAGGAAATGTTCATAATCGCCGCTAGTGTCTCCTTTTATTGCTTTGGCAAGTTCCTTTCCATATTTGTCTTCGTAAACACAACAGATTTCGTGTATTTCTGCTGCCCTACGCGTTGACAGAATTTCGTTCAAAACCTGGAAAAACGATCAAACAAAACATGCACATCCACCATGAATAGAGCCAATTTTAGTAATTTATTGATCCTATTGGAATTAGCAATGCTTTGCAGATTAAAGTATCACATTCTCGCAACATTCCAAACCACCTCGTTTATGTATTAAAGCACAACGCTTTAGATGGCACAAATACAGTACAAACACTTTCGCACAGCGAATTCTGTTAGGGGTTCAAATGTAGCTATCGAAGGGTTCTCAAATGTACAGCAGCTATCGACAAATTGCTCACCCCTTTTGTAAAACCTATCCAAACATTAGTCATTTATGGTCGATTTATAGCCTAAGAAATGTTACATGACCAATACCGAGTGTACTTCAAAACTTCTGCTTCATCGCTGCTGGAGCAGAAGTTATGCTTTCCACAAGTGGTTTCACGTTTAAAGGCTAAACTTAGCTGAAGTAAAAACAGATCACCTTAAACTATGCAAATTTCAAGCCTTTGACAGGTTAACCTCTTCGCAAGGATGAACACAAAAGTGAAGCATTTGTTCCGCGATTCCTTCCAAACGGCTCGTGAGCGCTATTCCCAAATTTAATTTTTTGACATAATCGTTCTTAAAGCATCATTGTTTGCAGCTGTCTTTCTGTTGTTTGTATCAGAAGTTACTTAACACCGTTAAGCTTCACTTTAACCGCCAGATATAAATGTCAATTACTTTTCCACGGGATGCTGTCAACGCTGCTTGTCAGGCAAAAATTTAGAAGCTAAGATGCCACGTAGCAAGGAATAAAATGTGACTTGTGCAAAGTATATCGAAAAATTCCATACAGACTCAGTTGTGCCGATTCCAGCCATGGCTTTGTGTAAGCGATAAGCGTCAAATTCATGTGGTTTCATCATAAGCGATAATACCAAGTTTTCAAAATCTCCTTTTAGTTCGTCCTTAATGTCATGATCGAGGTCCTGAAAATGCATTTATCGAATTATTTCATGTAGGTGAGAACAAACGAGTTTTGAAAAAAACTATCCATCTTAAATCACCTAGCTCGACATAATTTAGACCAGGGGTCTCCAACCTTTTTTGTCGGAGGGCCGAGAGCGTGCAGAGGTCTGATGATGCCCGGGGGGGCAACTGCTTGCATTGGCGCCCCCCTACTAAATTTTAGTAGGGAGGAATGTGAGAAATACAGGCATTTGAAATACGTAAAAACTGGTGTTGCCGAAAAATTTAGTTTTGAAAATTTAAATAGAAAATATTTTAAAGAGTATATTTTGCTTTTGATGGCTTAGTCGTTAATAATTTGTTTTATTTCGTGAGCTTGAGGCATATGCTTGTAAGCAAGTCCTTGAGATTATGGGTTAGCATCGAGGAACTAGATGTTGCATTTATGCAAGCAAGGAGTATCAAATGGACCCACCAAAAACAATATAACGCTTGTAGGCATGACAGGAGGTAGAACTGTATCTGAAATTGTACACCCATGTAGTTTGATGCTTGCTGCCCTTTAATTTTTTCTGAACTATTAAAAAAGTGCTAAGGACGTATGGATAAAAACAGATGAAGTAACTCTTTTTATTCAAATAAAACTTACGAACAATTCAATTACAAACTTACTCCTATTAATTTATCTTCTCCAAATGAATTGCAGGCTCCCCCTCAGACAAGTGCTGATCAGATCCATGCAGCATGTATTAGTAGCCTCACATTACGAAGAAACATCTTGTTACTGCATTTAATTGAAATGCAACTTTTGCAACTCCACTCTTTGGATGCCCTCTTGTCTTGGATGCCCTGGGTCGTCGACCTGTTTACACCCACACCTCTGCACGCCATTGCGGAGGGCGACATAAGCTATTGCACAACAGTTCGAGGGCCGGACATCTTACGTAATGAGCTTCGGAATACACTACATTCTACAAAATCAATAAATGTTTCGTAAATGTATTTTTTTTCTTTATTGACAAAAATGTCTTCATGGGCTGGATGAAATGGCTTCGCAGGTCGGACTTGGCCCATGGGCCGTTGTTTGGAGACCCCTGATGTAGGCAAAACATGAAGTATTCGCACAAAAATAATTATTGCTTTTTAGATAGATGCAAGCTTTCTATTTCAAAGCAGTAAATATAATATTGAGCAGAATTTTGTCTCCTGGACCACTAAATAACTGAGACCTCTATGTCATGTTAGCACTCCCACAGCCTACCCGTTCATAAGTTATATTGTAGGCTTCTTTGATTGCTTGCCTTTGGACGTTCGTTGCTCCGCCGACCACTTCAATAATAACGCGGTCTCTTTCATCGTCTGAATGCATCAAAAACAACTTTAGGCTAGGAATCAAAACTTTTTCGAATGAATACCGCTTGGTAAACGTAAAAATTTGCCTTTTATGCCTTTTAAACATGCCTTCATTTTTTGACGTATTCAACTCAACAACGTTTCGAACATATGACGCTGCATAAAAACGTCTGTGTGGAAAGCAACTGCCAGAAGATTTTTAGGGGTGCTAGTTACACTCTCGCAACATCTGAATGATCGATACCATAATGGTTGCCACGTCAGCTGTTGCAGCACACAAAGTTTTAATTGAACCAAAATAGAAAACGAAAAAATGAGTAAAAGACATGCTTGAGACATTCCCAAGAACTGCGCAGCATTAAAAAAAACATTATTTTAGTCACGACTATAGTTTCCCGTCCGCGCTCTACTTGCTAGTCAGTTCCACAGCACACTTACCACGATTAAAAAAAAGTTGTTTATTTACTTGACTACAACTATTGCCCCACCCCCCCTTAAGTACACAACTACCTTGGATCAATAAACTCAGAAGGAAGTAGTGTATAGATGCGTTTCGGGAGCAAGATTACTTCTAATGGCAAGTAATTGTGTCTCTCGATATGAGTTGTCCCCCAAATCTTTCTCTCCGCATGTCTCCAAATTTTGCTCTGGTAAATGCCTTTTCATATGCCCGAAGTCTGGCGGCTTGAACAATTTGCTGCTGCAAGTTTGCAATTGTTCTCACTGCCTTGATTGTCTTATCTGAGTTTACCTGCTATAGTCAGTCATCCTGAATCAGCCGTTTTGTGCCCACAATCGAAATTCAGTTGGTTTCGACTTTTCTGGATTTTTTCAAAGATCGGACTGGAACTCGATAATAGGTGGTAGAAAGAAAGAGACGACTTCTCAGCCTCCTGTCCCTCTGTTCTTTCAACCGTGAAATAATGACACTTATGCGTCTCTTTACGTTTTTCACAATCTCGGTGTCAAGCCAAATCGTATTGTTACCGAATGCAAAAATTGTGATTTCACTACATTTGACATTGTTGGGACTCCAGTTCGTTTTATGACTCCAATCATTGACAGAAGTGAAATATTTTATCTTTTTGTGAGACCTAGGGCTTTCCATCTACGAGCAGTTAGTTCATTATCTTTCACAAATGAAGATTTTCACTATTTTGTGATTTAGTGACAAGCCATAGCATACCAGTGAACCGAGCTGCAGCTAATTTTTTAAAGTTGACGCGCTGTGTTTTGTTATGACAATTTTGTTAGCTTATTCCTACAGTTTCATTACATGCTACTTCACGAAAGTTCTTTCCAAGCAAAAGCATATACATTGCAGAATAACATCAAGCAATGTCCCATCCAATAACATCCAACTCTGGCATCTCATATAGGCTACTGTCATTTGGGCCGTTGCTGTTAAGGGTGCTACAAGCGTTAGTACTGAAAAAAGATATGACACGTCATACATCGCTAAGCATCAGATATCTGCTTTAGCTCGAAGTTAGCCGTCAATGTTTGTTTCGATGTAGGTAGAATTCTAAAGCACAGACACACCCTTTAAAGTTAAAGCTTCTCGCAGTTGCGCCGCTTGCCCGGTGGCGTTGAAAGCCGAATCGTTTTGGTTTTGCATTTGCATTTGCACCATTGTAAGATAGCCGTTCTTTTCCAGGAGCGTGTTAAAAGCAATTATCTGCAAAACATCAGCTGGTCTCAAAATGGCCTGCAAAATAAAAGAATATACAAAGCAAGCCTAAAAATTGGAAACCGAAAGTAGTTTTCACTAAGTCAGTTCAAATCATTCTCATAGGACAACTAAGAAGGGGATCGAAATCAATGTTTTCACTGTGGCTGTCAATTTCTTTCAAGTGTGGCTGTTTTGTGGTAACTTTTTTATTTTGGCTGTTTATAGGTTACGCTTGCTGTGCTGCATGAACAAAATCTGCTGGAGTACTACCGCCACATTCACTTTTATGGACTGCATACCCAGCTTCCTTCAAGGTACCGGTTATCGTGTTTTGCATGACTTCAATCTCTTCCGCCGTCTTCACATGTACTAGGTAAAGCACCGCATTCACTTTCAACGTATTGTGTCTCTCTTGCCCTCCATTCGAGTGCATCTCTTTTCCTCGATATACAGCTATTACTGTGTCAAAACAAGCATTTGTTCTTGACTAACCTTCCTCGCAGGCACATGCCTGTGGCCAGCGCGTTTCACCTGAACCATTTCATTGTGACGAGTCGACATTCGAGCTTGAAAATCGCCCCAGACAGCGAACACTGCGCTGAAGCCAATCACACAGCACAACATTCGCGAGGTTTTTAAGGTACTGTATGTAAAATGAACTGCAGTTGGACGCGAAGAGGCTGTAAGAATGCACGCGTCGATGAATGTGTTTGAGCATGGTTTGAGCGTTTCAAACGTTCTCGCATGCATCACCTGGAATCGATTCAAAAATTTCAGCTCTGCTTGATTCGTATTCATACAAGGTTTTCTGCACTGGCAAGAAACAAATACGTGAAAAAGACAAGCCCAATATGATGACCTTTCGTTAAAAAATGCGAAGCGAAATTGTATTCAAGCCATGTATAGAGTACGCGAAACGCAATAAGACCAGCGACCATATACGGTAAGCTTCCCGCGATGAGCCAAACCGCAGAAAAACAGCACTTGCTTTGCCATGCAGAACGGTGTTTTAAGTCAAAGGAATCAATTCGTCATGCCTGGCAACACTTCAACTTGGGATGTTGGAAGCGCAATATTGTTATCAAGGAAAAATAATCTTTCCTCAACTTTCTCAAATGATGTACAGTACAACGCCGTTCAGACCACCTAACATTATTTTCAAAAACTAAAAAAAACAACACATATTTAGATTTAGCTGGATTCATGCCAAGTTTGCTATTCAGACGTGATTCTGTTGCGCAAGCAGTTCATGCTGAATTGTTCCTAAGTTGGCTTGAAATTCAAATGCTGAGTTCAACTACGTGGTAGGTTTCAGTCGTCCACGTAACTTGGAAGCTCACTTGTTTTTCACCTTACCGGCCAACTGCAACTGTTACGTTATCAAACGTCAGATGTTTCTTGTCTTTTCCTGAACGGCCGTTAGAATTCGAAGTCTAAATGTCTCCTCAGTTCAATCTGTGCACTGCTTAACGAACAGTCGCAACAACAGGTATCATACCGCCACAACCTGCCTTGTCATCATAGCAGCATGCTTCCGCCATGGGCCACAGCTCACTGGCAGACTGCTAAACGGTACGCGTTGAATTGTAGGAACCGGTAAAGAAAAGCAGAAGCACGCGTGAATCACCAGCCGCATCGCAGCTGAGTTGATGTTTCCTACCGCAAGCAATCCAAATGCATTTTTCACCTCAGCTGCAATAGCACAGAGCCAATGCGAGCTTCCTGTAGAATTGTTAGCGACAACTACTCCACTCAAGTCCATTCGATTGTCTTTCAAAATCTGTTTACTCGGGTTTTAAACGCAATGATTTCAATGTGTGATTCTCCCACTTTTTTGTCTCAGTTCTGGGCTTACTTCTATTGCGGTGTGTATAACTTTCTGTGTTCCAGTTTTATACTGATAAGTTTTATGAAAAAACGGTTTTAAAAACAAAAACTATTGGCAAGCTGTTAACAGAGACAGTAAGAAAATGTAAGAAAAAATTTACTTGAATTGATACTCATGTTCTGCATTGCATCAACTGATTTTTCGTAGATAATTTGTAAAACGACGTGGCAGATGCACAAATGTTTTTAATTCATGCGAATTTTTTTTTCCTGTACTTCCACAGTTATAAGTCACCTTTATAGCTTTCACTCTTATTCCCCGATAACACAAACATAATCTTCGTCGCAACCACTCTAAACTTCACCGGAAATTTCTTTATGACTTATGGAAACACACGTTGTAGATCATACAGGCAAATATCTTCAGAACAGTTTTAAAAACGTTTGAGATAAATAAATAGAAAAACACCGATATTCAATGAGAAAGATGAAAATTTTACATATCACTGGAACTCACCAAAAACTTTTTCCAAGAGAAAAACATTTGGTTATTTCAAAAACAGAATACTGCCTCGCTTCTTGAGCGCTTTTAATTTAATTTCAATTTAATTTGTATTCAGACACGAAGTCCATGGTACAAAGCACACACTGGCTGCACAACACAGGTTGATAAAATCAGACAAAACAGAACGTTTTACAACGGCGTTGGGGACAGAACCACAATGTTACAGACACTTTCTTAACACGATTGTTCGCTAACCCATAACACTTGCTATAATACTGCTCCAGATTAGGATGCTGAGTCCAAGGCCAGGTAAAGCACGAATGTGTTGTGGCATAACACGCCCCAAACGAACAAACAGCGTAACGTCCGAGCACTCAATCATAGTTACATGCGATTGTAATGTTCAAAGTAAAATGACGAATATAAACAATCTGACTGCATCAGAGCGCGCAGCCATGAGTTGTTAGACTTTCTGCATCTGTCAAGAAACAGGTACACATTTTTTCTCAATAGGGCTTCAGAGGTAGGAATATTGCATTGAACCTGATGACTACTAGTTGTTAGTTAAAGTCGTAACTACTAGTTAAAATTGTTTGATCATAAGTAGGGCAACCAAAAGTCAATAAATTCAAAATTTTTCTGCCTTTTTCAAAGTCTATGAAACGCCCAGAAACCAAATTTCACGCTCATACCATGAGGGAATCCCACGTTATAGGTCAAAAAAAAGTCAAAATTAATCATTAGGTCAAAATTTATCGTTAGGTCAAAATTTTCTTGCAGCACAGTTTTTTTCTCTTTATTGATATCATACTGAAACTACAACAACTGATAGTCATATGCTTTTGCAAGTTTTGTTGCAATTCTGTAATAATAATGAGCTTGTTGGGATTTCTGACGTAATAATGTTGTTTTGCCCGCTACTGGACGATTGAATATTGTGTAGGATAGGCGAGAAATGTGGTCTTACAATACTTGTTTTGGTAAACGCTCAATCCATTCTGCATATAGTGTTTCAGCTTTATGATGTTCTCAGGTTTGACTCTACTGTAGTTATTAATATACTTATGAATATATTATCCCCAAAATTAAACAACCATTTTTTTTAAACTTGGAAGCAGAGTGCATAAATATGCTTCTGGGTTAACCTCAACACCTAAGGCTGAATTATTTTGCAGTTGCAAACCCAGAAAATGCATAGGTCAAGATGAAGTCAAAATTTGTAAATTATAAAGTCCAAATTTTAAGTTTTTAGGTCAACAAATTGGTTGCCCTAGTTATAAGCATTGCCAGCTGAAGGCAGTGGCGTAACTGACGAGAGGGGAAGAAGGGCAAATCACCTCCCTGGCAAGCTAAATGTAAAACCAAACCGGACCCCCACTTGGCTTATATTTGGGTTTTAGTAATCGTTTGATTTT
>JGI24022J15233_10010111_pt1 | contig 10682 bp, 7 predicted proteins | sample Ectturendosymbi2_FD_15233 | JGI IMG/M metagenome (IMG submission 15233)
TACGTAAGTTTTAAGCCGGGGGTTCTTGATATTTTGATGAATCCAGACCTATAAATGATTGCCCAGTATGGCCTCTTTTCCCCTTCATTCGACAATAGAAATAATCGTTACTATTACATATTGGAATTGGAACGATTATTTCTATTGTCGAATGAAGGAGATTTGCATATTATTAAAGTAAATATTATTAACATCACCAGTTGAGCGCCAAAGTCTGGAGAAATCTAGGTTAAGAGCACAAAATTGCAACAAATTTCTATCTCCTGGTTTAGCCACTGATCATCAACATTGGTTAAATTTCACCATTTCCCCTGGATCGAATCTCATACCCAAGAATTTTCTTCCCATACCCCAACAGGTATGGATATCACCAGATAAGAACTCCTGTTTCGAGCGCAAATCAATCCAGCATGCCCGTTTCCAATGTAACGGGTTTTATGAATACCTTAGCCTTGAAAGTATCAGACTCATCACCGCGAAACAATTGATTTTCCTATTTCTTTCACGTATGTGCAGAGCGAGGTGGTTGTTGGCGTTTCGTGCGAGCCTGGGTACAACTTGAAGAGAAACTTTGGACGAAGGACCATGTTGCATAGAAGGCCGATCGTCTTGAGATGCGGCAACACTGGGCAATGGCGGATCAGAGGCGTGGATATTAAACGACCTACCGACGTCGTGTTTTGCGAACGAAAGAAATGTTCAAGATTTGCAAAGGTTGGGGTTTTCATCCAGTGACCTTAGTGGGTTGCGAGTAAAATTGCCGTGGCAGTAGTGTTGATTTCACTTCTGTGGCAGTAGCACTGATTTCATACAGTAGCTTGCATTTCTATGCCACGAGTAGAATTTCGTAGCAAGCAGGAAAGCCCGTTCGTCGTGCAGGCAAACTGTCCTACTGAAAGCTCGAACGCGCAATTTATTCAGATGTGAATTGTGTACTTTTACTTCGTGTTCTTGCAGATTCCTCATGCATCGATTGAAGCCACGGGAAGTGCGTTTAGCGACAGTGTCACCTACACATGTGACGAAGGCTACAAACGAACTGGAGCAGAAACCATCACGTGCCAAGCTGACCAGGTAAACCAAGCTGTGTGACTTTGCTGGGAAAGCTGCATTTAATCAGTCGCCTGTTCTCCATTGCACAAAATTAGCACTGCACGCTGGCAATCAGAAAGTTGAAGCAGCAGAATGGAAGCCTACCAACTAATTGCAGTACCGGACTGAAGGGCCTCGAGGACGTCGCCTTGCATTCGCAGATATATCCTTTGCAAAACTATCACCTGGTCCTGCGCTTGAACTGCTCGGCATATTCTTAGATAAGATTGAGAACCACTGAGCAGTGAAACCAAATTTGTATCGCGTGGCTTCACAGTGCAGACTTGCATGGCACATTTACTATATTGCGTTCAATTACATGCAAGCACATCGACATTTGTATTGCAGACCTGGACTGCACCCCCTCCATCGTGCACTGACATAAACGAATGCAATCGCAGCCCGTGTCACGCGATGGCGTCGTGCACCAACTCTGAGGGGAGTTTTCAGTGTGTTTGCAATGTGGGTTACACAGGTATGATCAGTTTGTTCTCGTACAAAAATCATATTTTTGTAATGCGCCTGTTTTCGCGGATTGCTCATATGGCAAACTTCTTGCAACCATGAAACTGGTAACTTCTTCAAATTAAAGTGAACTTATTTTTGTCTCGAGTCTCCACAAAGGTGGGGGTTTTAAATCCATCAACAAATTTTTTGAATAGGAAATCGATTTCACGTAACACTACGTAACGACAGAAAAGAATCGGAATAGATTCTACTTGAATAAGACCGTAGGACTGAAGATGCGTAGCGTTACGTGAAATCGATTTCCTACTGAAAAATTTGCTGATGGATTCAAACCCCTCACACTTGTAATACCAGTTACTTGAATACAGATATGTGCAAGTTTGAATCATCGCTAAAAGATGAAAGCAGATCTCAGTTGGCGGATTCCTCGAAAGCTTACAGCAAACCTAAAGATTTTTTATGGCATTTTTGTCTCTTTCATTTATTTCCATGCACCAACAACAGGTGATGGTTTTGAGTGCGCTTTGATCGACTGTGGCGCTCCTGCTGACGTTCCGCACGGGATAGTTACGGGTGAACGTCACAACCTGGATGACGTTGTGCATTTCTCCTGCGTCAAAGGCTACGAGTTGGTCGGACAAGAGGAACGCACCTGCCTTGAAGACGGTTTGTTTTTTCATTCACCCCGTCAGGTTTTTCTGCAGACTTGATTGTAGGTCCCGGTGTTCTTTTCTAGAAAAATGTCGCTTATCACCTGAAACGGCTAAGAAGAAAAGGTCACCATTGTGTTGAGAAATTGTCGATTTTTGTACCTGTCTGGCAAAACGATGATGAATTGTTCGGAAGGCGTCTTATCAGTTGTAACTGTAGCTTGTGCCGAAAGACCTCGTTGCATGCTTTTTCGTTTTGGTTTCCACCGCTTCCCTGGTTTCGCAACTTTGTGTGTGATCTCACGGCTTTGTGTGTGATCACATGATCTCACGACGTGTGTGATCACATGATCTCATGACCTCATGTGATCACATGATCTCATGTGTCTTTGTGTGTGATCACATGATCTCACGACGGTCGTCTTCCTGGGCAGAACACGAAAGGAATGAACCTCTGAGAACACGTATTTTGCAAGACTTCTTCAATGAAATTTATAAAAAAATCGACGCAGCATCCGGTGTTAGACGCGAATATTACTGTTTTCAGGTCAGTGGTCCGGTACAAATCCAGTTTGCAACATAATCAGCTGCGGTCAACCAGAGAACATCGAACATGCTTCAATCGATGTCACATCAAGCGATTATCTTGGTGAAGCTCTCTACACTTGCGATCCTGGCCACGAGATTTTGGGATCGGCTAAAAGAAGTGCGTATGTTGGTTGCGAATACAACTACGCAGCTTTTTTGTGATGATGGTATGGTTCGGTGCAAAACATCTCAGTTCTCAGTTTAATGCCTATATAAAAGCTCAGTGAAATTGAAAAGCAGCAAATTCAAGCCTACAAAGATGCATACTGGAATTTGCTTGTGCAAGCAACACTTTACGGTCAGAATGATAGGAGCCCGAAAACCAGAATGGTTTCACAATCACCGTGGCAAATGCAATGTTTACTGTATGTGTTGCACGAGGGATTGCAAGGCAAATGCCACGGCTACTTGTTTGAACAGATTTCGTAACCTTTTTCTGTCCGGGCCAAGTGTTTTCTATGAGCTCCGTCAATACTTTTTAAGCTCTACATTGTTTTATTTTGTTTGAAGTACATCTTTTGACACCAGCATAAAAAAGTATAGCAAAATCGAACCCTATGAGATTGATACATGCAATCAGAAAACGCAAAGTTAAGATTAACCTCCCGTATAATTCGGCATTTATACGTACTTTTTCACATTTCTAAAAAATTCTTAAAAAACATTTTTTATTTTGAAAAGTTGTTATAAGATTAAGTTTTTATTTTCTTCAACAGCGAACTTTTTCAACCTAAAAACAACAAATTGATTTTATTTTTCAAGTGTTTATCAATCTCAGAAATTTTGGCAGCAACGACCGCGCTTTTCCTATGCCTGTCGCATTTTTGTTGCATAATGAGATACGACAGATGAGGATGAACCTGGGAATAAACACGTTGTTCGCAATCGCAAAAACAGCCACATTGAAGATCAAAACAAGCGAACTGTCATATTTGTCTATGAAAACACCAAAAACTTAATGCAGAAGTTCAAAAGCTTTAAAATTAAATAGACGCGAAAAATTTATAGGTTTGTCCGCAGTTTGCTTCATATCCAAGTGGAACATTCGCGTTACTTGTGTTTGCAATTGGACCTGTTTTCTTTTACGGGAAATAGACTGCTTGTTAGAAGATTGTGGTTTGTGGTGGATTAGAAAGGACTGGTTGGTGATAAATGACTTAGCATTCATGCCTTAAAAATCTGCACAGGGAATACCTCTTTCCTACGTCTGAAAAAACCTCTATCACGAACAGTGTTAAGGTTGACAACACGTTCAACGCCGACCATGGGTTAACAAATTTGAAGGCGCTTTCTATAAGTTATGGCTGAAGTGACCCGGTTTATCCTGAACACTGATGGGTGATCGTGGGCATTACAATAAAGGAAACTAAACTGGAAAGTCCCGCAACAATGGAAGAACATCATGTCTGTCGGAAACTGTGTCGTTGCTTCTAAGATTGCTTTCCCACTTAAAGTTTATAATCAGCTGGGAATGAACATTTTTTTAAGCGGAAACGTCAATAAAACTGTCACTTTTTTCCAGAGCCGAAGTTTAATGTTGTCTGTTGAACAGTTTGAAAACCGCCTTCAATGTGTTTATTAAGGAGATTGTCTGGGAGAGCTTTCGCCAGCCTGCCGTTGAACATTCTCAGTTTTGACAAGTAATTCTTTGATGTGTTTTCGCCGGCCACAAATGCTGTGATTTCATAGCACTGCGCCCGTCACGTACGCCCTCATCCCTATTTGTTGCTTATAAACCGCACCAGCCCAGCAAACGCTGCGTTCACGGCAAACGCTGCAACTGGTAAACAATAGTTTGGGTTTGATTTTTGGCCGCAACAAGTACTGTGGTGTTTCAATCCGTTTTTGCACAGTTCATTCAGAAAATGATCGTGCTTGGGTTTGATGTTCATCTTGCTCTGCAAAGTAGTTAACAGTCCGTGGGCGTTTGCTACTGTGTACAGGCGTCCTTCCATATCAACCACTTCCGTGAATTAGCTAATTGTTCCCTGGTTTTGCAGTATGCCTGGACACCAAACAGTGGTCGCTGGAAAAGCCATCCTGCCTTCCTGTTCAGTGCCCGTATCCACCTGCAGTTGCCCATGCAGTCTTCACACCAAGCCAGGATTTATATCATTTCGAAGACTTGATCTATTTCACTTGCGATCCAGGATATCAGTGAGTGATGTGTTTTTATCGTTTTGCGCCCGTACATTCAATAAATCTGTCCACTCTCAGGTCTTATGCCAAACATTTTCTGCGCGAAAAGTGTTGCATGCTGCCCGTTTGTTTGAAAACAACTGTCAATTCAGTTCCTAAGAATTTAGTTTGCTTTCAAACCGTTGGAGCGTTTGTAAATCAAGCGAGGGAAGAGTCATTGTGATTTTTCGTCCTGCAACCAAGCAGCTCTGTGCAGGTAACACGCAATTTACTATTTAGCTCAACTTGTGGCAACTTTGCAGACTTGTTGAAAACAACGTTCTTCGCTGCGGAGAAGAGGCGACGTGGCAGGGTGTCGAGCCTGTGTGCGAACCGAAGTCATGCGGGCCTCCGCAAAACATCTCAAACGGTTTTTACGAAGGTTAGAGAAGCAACTAGAAAAGTGAAGTTGCGGTTTCGGCAAGAGCGATTGAGTCTGCAATAGTGGTCTTGTGGTTTCGCAATCACGAAAAGAGGGCGGGAATAGCGGATGGTGAAAACCCTAATATGAAAGAAATTTGTTTCAGCAAAGACGCGCTTAGCTTCTGAGGTAAAAGTTTTATTTTTATGCACGCATTTTTCGATACTTCAACACTTGAAACAAAACGTTGGAAATTTTGTTGGTAACGTTTTACGGATCTTGTTCGAAAAACACAATTTGAACATGTTGCACGTAAGTCATGCCAAGAGCGCTAGATTCCAAGCGCTAAACCGCGCCAGTACAAATGGGCATTCTGCCAACTGTTTCGCTTGCTTTTGCTTAAATCAGATGTTGCATTTTATCACCACGAATAATCTTTTATATTTCTGTTTACAATCAACCGTTTAGCACCGTTCTTCTGCAACAGAGAGGAGCGAAGTTGACGTAGGCTACCTGTACGTCAAGGGTGGTCACGTAACAATACTGGAATACGTACTAATACTGAGTTCTATTGGATACCAGTTGTAATATTTTTCTTGGACGTTCGTACATACACGTACGAAAAATATAAAGAGAAAAAGTAGATTTGACAAATTAAGCACTTGTTTGGGCTTCAATTGCAAGGTATTTTATGAGACTGGCATGAATATGATATACTCACGAAAACAGCCCGGTACCCAACTCGTTTTTTCCTGGGAAACCACCCGCTACCGATAGTGTGTGAAGTGCTTGGGCAGCGCAAGAGATGTAGTCTAGCAACTGTAACACTACAACTTGAGATCATCACTACTTTTGTGGCATTAAAGCAGGGATGTCTAGAACCCCTAGATATCCCTGCATTATAGTTGCGCGACCGCAAGTGCGCCCAACTGTGCATGTCAAAAACCAGCTTTTCCTGGCGTTCATCCTCAACCGCCTGATTCTTTTTTTCAGGAGAAGACTTCACGTTCGAACACACCGTGCAGTATGCTTGCAACGAAGGTTACAATCTAAACGGAACAGATGTTTTGCTTTGTCTGGATTCTGCTGAATGGAGCAGCGATCCCCCGATGTGCGAGCCCGTGCCATGCGGACCAGTCGTCCCTGTCGCGAACGGACACACTGACAGTACGTCTGAGAGCTTGTCAGCTGGCGCTCAGTTTGAATAAGTGGTTAAAGCAAGAATTCTGTACTTGCGTTTATCATTTAGTACTTCTAGTTTTAAAACCACCGGTCTTGCCGTGTTAGTTACTCTGCTTTCTGTACAGTGCAACGCACACCGATCTTTTTTTCAGTTACTGGAAATGTGTATCTCGATACGGCCACCTTTTCCTGCGGCGTGGGTTATTACATGGTGGGCTCTGACGTTCTGGAATGTTTGTCGACCGGCCAGTGGGGCGATCATACGACAGGTGCGATCTCAATTGCTTTTTTTCCAGCGTTACTGCGTGTCAATTCTCAGAACCGGCTTTCGGAATTCGAAGCATTCCATGCGTTGAAATATTTCGTGCTCCTTGGGCAGAAATAAGAATGATTTGCGCTTCGGTTGACCCTGATCTGCAGGATGCGCTGAAACTACGTTTAAACGTGAACGTTGGTCTGGTGTATTCTGAAGCCCAGCATGTATCTCTGCAATGGCGCTGCAAGATATATCAGACCGAGTAGGTTTGCGTGAAGAAAATGTCAATAGACGTACAGACGAGTTAATTTAGACTTGCACGTTGCAGACCACACCATTTGCCTTGTGCTCATGTTCGAAAAGGAAATTATTCGTAAAATATTTTATATTTTAAACGTCGTGCCGTTATCGATGGCCTTTAAGGTAAAGATAAAACAACGCTGACGGCAAACACAATAAAGGTCAATGCCCAGACTGTTTTCCCCGACGAAATTCGCAAAGTCTATCACATGCAATGCCTTGCAATCGCCAACCACCTTTAATTCACTGGTAATTACTTTACGTTGGCTTGTTTTTTTACTTTACAGGTTTACCCGCTTCTCCTCCCCTGTGCCTCCCCGAACCGTGCGGACCTCCAAATGACGTCAGTAATTCGTTTTACGTCTTGCGCGGCGCCGACGATTTCGTTTACGGAAGCCACGTCACGTAAGGACAAAGCAAAGCTTATATGTCAGCCGCCTCGCAGAACAAAATGGTGTTAGCAGGCAACAAAAGATTGCATGTTTTCGGCCAGCTTTAAGCTTGATTAATTTAGAAAATAAAAAGCTTCGTCTAATCGTCTTCGAGTTTCTTTTCACAAATGAGAGGTTTCACTAGAAATATTCCTGAAAATCCCCACCTGATTTTATCAAAGCTGTGAGTGACTGAAGCAAGCTTTTTTAAATTAATGTTGCAAAGTGCTATTTAATAAGTTTATTCTCCAACCTGAAAGCACTGCGTGCTCTAGTCAATAATTTCAATTTCTGTGTAAGAAATTGTTTTCAAAAATTTAGTAGAAACCCTAGTCTTTGTGGATAAAAGATACCCTAAAACCTGCCTTGCTGTTTCCAAAAAATTTCCAAGTATTAAACTATCCGCTGCATTTGCGTCGTATTCTGTCTCCAATCATTCTCCTGCTACTTACGTGCTCCGTAGGTTCTCGTGTAACGAGGGTTACTACCCCTCTGGCAAAGAAACTCTTTTCTGCATGAGCGATGGACAGTGGAACCAGAGTGGCGAGGCATTCCGCTGCAACCCTGTGCCCTGCCCACAACCTGACGCCCTAAAAAATGGGAGAATAGATGGTCGAAAGGTAAAGCGTTATGACTTTTCGCATAAATTCCCACGATGAGACTTGCGCTCCACGTTGCCAGATAAATGTGATGATATAAAAGCGAAACAATGCAAGTTATCGCTTTGTCGAAACTCCCAAGTATAACCACAACTGGTAATGATTATTGCATGTGGGGAACCTATAGGCGTGTGGTGTATGCCACACAAGCTCTACTTGACGGGCACTTTTCTATTGCTCCGGCATNCTAAGTGCTTCATGCGAATTTGTCATACAGGAACCAGCCAGTTCATACACCTANCTGCAATCGATCGCATACACATGTGATGATGGTTTTCTGTTGGTGGGGTCCGACTCCAGCTTCTGCCAGTCGAACAGGCAGTGGTCGCAATCGCCCCCTGTTTGCGATCCTGTGCATTGCGGAGAGCCTCCCGAAGTGTCTGATGCCGTTGTTTCGTAAGTATTCAGGCTGGAATGGCCATTTCAATGCAGGTTGGGCCAAGACATCAGCTTAGAAAATGCAAATGTAAAAATGCGGAGAAATGAATGTGTAAAAATTGCAACTGAATTTGGAATTTATTGTTTGCTTTTGTGCGTTTACGAAGAAATTGTAACTATAGAACTCGACTTCAATTTAGAAAGTCAATACGGCTTTTTTTAAAACACGGATACGCAGTTACGTNATTANGTGAATTACGAAATCTTTTTCGGCAACTGCCTTTTGTTCGATGGAAACCAGCAAATCAAAAGCATGTTACTCTCANACTGAAAACTTTTGTCACTTCAAAAAATTATAGTTCATTTCCTAAAGAGTATAGCTTTGTAGTGAAGCTTTAACCCACCTATTCTTCAAGCTTACTACAGTGTTTTCTAAGGCTCGGTTATGTTTGAAAGCATTAAATATTGTCTATTCAGATTGAAGCATGGCCCTCACAAGCCTGGACCGCATTTTCAAAGCCGCATTACGTACTCTTGCCATGAAGGTTTCCAGCTTTCACACGGAAACAACGACACTAGAATGTGCGGAAGTGACGCCAAGTGGACAGGTGATGTTTCTAACAATGCTCCAACGAATACCCGTAGGTTTCATTCGGAAAGGAGGCGTTTCAGAGATATCTTGAGCGCATGTTTCGTAAAGCAGAAGTTTTCAAACTAGTGCTTGCGAACCATTAAGAGGTCTAAATTTCTCATGTCTGACTGGTGTATAAATGGGTCACAGTCAATCAATTGCTGGTCTCAGATGTCTAATGTTCAAAAACCTTTTGAAAGCACTTTAGTAAAAGGGTTAATTTATCATGCAGGTTTAATCGTCTGGGTTTTATCTTTACATATGTTTGCAAGTGCGATTAACGTACCATCATAAAACTTCCACCTTATCGTTACAACTTAATATGTGTATCGTTGAAAAAAAAACGCAAAAGATCCTTTTGTCGTTCACTCTTGCTAAAATGGAAGGTTGCGAAGTATTTCGACTTGTTTCCGCATTAAAATGGCGCAAAGGCAAGTAAGACGAGGCCAGGTTTTTGCTGAAACAGTCAAAACACACAGATTAATTACTTATGTGATCTAGTAACATCCACTACCGCTAACAACAAACAAGTACCAAATCTACGACGAAGAGTTAAGCAATTACTGTTCGGCCATGGTCGCAGGTTCTGCTCCAATGTGTGAGAGGGTTCCCTGCGGAGTGCCTCCATCTGTCCAGCACGGGTCACGGGCACCGAGTGACCTGATGGTGTTCGGAGACACGACAGTGTATTCGTGTGATGTCGGATTCGAGGCCAGCGGATCGACGACTGTGACCGTGAGTGAAATGCTGCAGGACATCACTTGGTGTTTTGAAAACTCGGCTTGATTGGAAACGTAGCCAGGAAAATGTTTTACCGTGAAGGTAGAATTAACGCAGACGTTCGCAACATACCTCCCATTGATCAAAGCTTTACTGCGGCGCTGGTTATGCATTAAACTTAACGTGGTCAATGTAGTAATAACTTGCGTGCTGAGGAAGGATGCCTGATATACGGTAACTGAAAGTTGGTTGTTGCGCGATTTCGTCCACTTGCTACTTCAAATCAAAAACAAGGAATAAACTGAAGACGTAAATAATGCATTTTCGGGGCTGCTTTGGTTTTGTTTATTTGGTATGCAATGAGCCTTGCTATTCCATTCTCACGAAAATCACACTGCTCGTTGTTCGGTTGCTATTCACGTAAACGTTTACACTGCTTGTCAGTTCCCTGACAGTGACGCGGTCTTGCCTGAAATATGCCGAAAAACTACACAGGACGCAGAAAATTTGTTTTTGCAAAACGTTGCTTTAAAATCATGGTCGGATATGAAAGCATCGAACCGCATATCGCAAAATGCGCTTAATCCTGAACTTGTTCCTACCTTTCATTTTAACAACTTCCTTTGAAAGGCGCGCGTGAAAACGATTTCCTGTTACAACCACGTTTTCATGCCATAGAAATGATCAAGTTTATTTGTCGATGTTTTCAGAAAATATTTTCGTATGAAATGATTGCAAGCAATCCTAGCGAATTTTTTGCCTTCAAAGTATACGTGTAAAAAGAAAGG
>JGI24022J15233_10010112_pt1 | contig 10682 bp, 6 predicted proteins | sample Ectturendosymbi2_FD_15233 | JGI IMG/M metagenome (IMG submission 15233)
CNATATTTATGCACGACGGGGCGCCATGCCATCGGGCAAAAATCGTCACGGACTTTCTCAAGACGAAAAATATCAAATTGTTGGAATAGCCGGGAAGTACCCCCGACCTTAATCCAATTGAGAATTCCTGGACAGAACTGAAGAATTGAGTTGCTGAGAAGCATCGAACTAGTCTTCCATCACTTATTAAGTCCATCAAGTCATCCTGGGTTCTCGACTTGCCCACAGATCTGTGCCGAAACCTCATCGAGAGCATGCCGAGACGGATCAGGGCGATGTTAGAGGCCACAGGAAGACATACAAAGCACTGAATGTTGATATTTTTTATGTAAAATGGATAATAATATATAAATATGACGCCTATCTATGAAAATCATAGATCGGAAACAACTGTGCACTTTCATTACGCTACGGGATAAAAAAAATTATGAAATTTCTCTGTTTGGTCTTAAACTTTCAAAAAATTATAAATTCCTCTGTTTGGTCTTAAGCTTTGGCCACCACTGTATTGCAAATGCAGAGAAAAAATCGAAAGATTTTGTATCGGCACGTTGAGTTGTCAGCATATAACCCGGGTTCTGACAAATATGCGCAAAAGTTCGGCTAACAATCGCCGAACACTTTTCCGTTGCAGCTTTCTCCAAATCAGTAAAGTGCGTGCTTTTCATTAGTGAAGGTTAAAGATTTAGTGCAAAGCAACTTTGAGGTACTATCGGCGAAAATTTTGATTTCAGCCCTAACATTTCAACTTTAGACATGTATTTGTATTGGAAAGTCAATAGCACAGAAAAAGGCAATACAGTGAAGATCATTTATCAGCCACTTTCTGAATAGTGAATGAAAAGCATATTTATATACAAGATGCTGAGGTTGAATTGAATACTAATTTGTGTCTTGGCCAATGCATAAAAATCTAAATAAGCGCATGCCTGGCTTGACAAGGTATATTTCTACAATCAGATGAAACAAATGTTTGGGCCCAGCCTGAATTTGGTGAAGAAATTCGACCAGTTCGTAAGCTACTACAACCATTCGAGTACTAACGACTGCGTTTAATATGAAAACAAAGAAGCTTATCAAACCTCCATTCAAAAAATTTTATGCCATGGAAACCAATGCAGTAAATCGGCGTACCAGCCAAAACGTTGATTAACCTGTGTATATGTGGTTTAGCCATATTCCTGTAAAGTTAGCCTAAGACGATCAAAGAATACTTCTTGTATCACAAAACCAAACATTGGAAAACGTAAATTAAAGCGGATTGCTATTTGGGACTCACAGTTTTCGGTGGATTGGCAAGCTTCCGGATTGTGTACAGGCGTTTGCCTCCGTTTGGCATAATGAATGATAGCCAGATTTTTTAACCGAGGTAAGCGTTGATAAGCCAGTCACCGGCTCCCAGTAGATTTCGTGGCGCATAGCGAAACCCAAGAATGAACCTCTGCAATCCCATGTCAGACTTTCATTTTTGTGTCCGCTTCATTACTGCACCTACGCGGTGACAGAATCTTTTCAAACATGTTCTGTCGTTGAAACATGTTCTGTTCTTCTTATGTGCAGTTAAAAACTCACGTTTAAAGATTTGTGTTTTGTTCGTGATTGTATTCTCTGAGCAAATCGTAATATGGTTTTCATGAGCTCGAACTCCTAAACTGCTATCTCGCACAAAAATGCAATTAATTCAGCGAGATATGAGAGAAAAACCGGGTATAACGAATCGTGTGAGGAAGTGAGCGTGTTGCACACATATTCGTTGATGCAGATACACATTGAAGTCGGCAGCTCGTTTGAGAATGAATGTTTCAAACCGCATTGCACAACCCAGACTGGTAGAGCTTTACTTTGGCAAAATTTTACCAGAAACATTGAGTAGAAGATGATGCATCTCGATGAGCAATAGATGTTTCTTGATGTTGCAGCGGGGTTTTCCGGTCTTGTGATCTCTGCACGGTGCAATTTCATTTTGAGTATCATGCGTATTATCTTCAGCAGCTTTCAAACAAATGAGCGTTTTTGTTGTACAAAATTTTCTAACTTGCTCGTGTCGTTCATTGAATTTCTAGAGCAGCTATGTCCAACCGCGGCCCGCGGGCGCATGCGGCCCAGTCGAAGTTTTTTTGCGGCCCAGTCTAGGTTTTCACTGTAAATGGAGTAACCACATACTGACAACCTGTCCTTATTTTGATAATCTTGAATTTGACATTTTTGATGCAGGTGGTCCTCAGCGCAATTTTATCATGCCTGCTACCATTGCAGTTATGAAGTTATGATTCGAACGCTTTCAGTACATTCTCTTAAGCGATGTTTACTTTGCTAAGGTCAAAGTAAGCCATTCAATGCGCGGCCCTCATTAATATGTCACAAAATGTTTGGCCCTGGTTGAGATAGTGACATTATTGTTGGTCCAGCAAGCCATTTGGGTTGGACATAGCTACTCTAGAGCAATTGCGAACAGTGTACCATTCGCGTTCAACATGGGGTCAATTTCATGTAAGGTAAAAACTTTCATATTTAAAGCATCGTTCGCAGCACCCAAGACATCGCGACGCGAACTGATGGAAGCACAAATTGTAGGTTGCACAAATTGCGATTGTTGCACAAGTATCGCCATTATCATTACAACTGTTATCAGTTTGCGCGGCGTTGTATGTCAAATCATCGCCATCATAATTTTTGTCTTTCTGGCTTTTTGCGTAATTCGTATTTTCAGCTTGTGGAGGTGCTTAGCGCACTTTGCCAGTGGCAGATCCGTTGTAACGATTGGGTCGGAGTTTTTCACTCCTACCTCAAATGCAGCAATATATTTTTGAATCAAAAAGTTACAAACGCGTTGAAAATATAGAGACTGAGTTATATAACAAGTTAATAATCATGTAGGAGACCTCAGATAAAAGATGCATTCGAGCGACACGTTGCCCAGTTACACGTCTGCACTGCACATTACGCAAACGAACACTGCAATGGTGAGCACAGAATAATACAGAAAACTAAACAGAACCACAGAGACATCTCTTTCTGCATGATGATGAATTTCGAAACGAGTTTGACCTGTTCTGTACTGTGATTTAGCGTAAAGTCGGAACTTTTGAAAGATGTAATTATTTTGAAGATTTCGTGTTTATGATTTGCATACGTTTTTGTCTGATTATCTCCATGTTTTGTGACAAAATCAGCCAGCTGAGGAGTTACCGACATCTTCTATTAATATTTCCACACAGTAAAAACATACCTAACGGGGTTTAGCTAAACAATAACTAAAAATAAACTTTCGCTATTGCATAAATAATAGAAAAACTACTCTCTTGCTTGGTCCTCATCACCTTTCAGCATTCATTCAATATTGAAATTGGAGTAATATCTAGCTAGCCTGCGGTATTTTGAATGGATATTACCCTAAAGTATTGCATATATTTTCTAGGATTTCTGTTTATTTGCCTAAGCAATTTTTTGCGTTTTTGTTTTTACTTTGGAAAAGTTACAGACAATATTATGTGCAGGCATTTCGTTTCCACAAATATTCAGTGTATGTTAAGAGGTAAACCATTATGAACTAGCAAGTAACAACGAACAACCTTCAAAAATGAAAGTGATCCTTTCCGGATATTCCAAGACCGGCACCAAAACAATGCGCGCCGCCTTCGATATTCTGGGATACAACACATACGACTACCTTGAAAATGCACATTATCTTTACAAGGAATGGATCAGCATGTTCAGTGGAAAAGGAGATATACATCAACTAGCAGAGAAACTGAAAGATATTGATGCAGTTACTGACTCACCTTGCTTTTACTTTTGGGAAGACTTGCACAAAGCTTTTCCTGATTCAAAGGTGAACCTAACAGATCCTGCACTATGAGTAGCATTTGTTTTTTCATGTCAATGGAGTGAATTTATATCACAACATCGTGCATTGTTTTACACACTGTTTTCACAACCTGTAATGTATGTCCCAATTCCCACTCATTTGTAATTACAATTCGGGAAGTTGATCCCTGTTTCAACGGCAAGAAAAAAAAGCGTTTGCCTTTTAAATACGAAGTAGTTCAGCAAAGGCAGCAATCGCAAACTGTCAAGATAAACAACTCAAACACTTCTCCATTGAAAATTTGAGGACTTAGAAAAGAAATGGATAACTCCATAGATTTTATTTTTATTCCGTCAAAAATAGGGTTATGATGCAAATTTTATTGATGAACAAACAGATAATTTTGACGACCAGAGATGAAGACGAATGGTACGAGAGTCTGAAGAAGCATCTTGGTCGTTTGAGCACTTCTTTTGGGTTTTGGTTTACTTGCAACTTTACCTTATATGGATGGCAGCGATATCATTTTTTTCGAAACAGCAGTATGTATATACATTAAAAAGACATATGCATTTATCACTTGTGGCATTTCTCTGAAACCAAATATAAACAGAATTATCATTATTCAAGTAAAAGTTTGAAACTGTATGGGCGCCTTCCAAACAAAGTTGCTGTTTACATTTATGTCATTTGAATGATTTGCACTTTTTTAGAATTTGTTAACAAGTGTTGAGTTTAATTACCGGAAACCTGTCCAAAAGGAACTAAGAGCAGTGGTGACGAGCAGGGTTTGCTGAGGGGGGGGGGCGCACTCTCAAAGGTTTTGATTCGTGGAACATTTGGGCAAAATCTGAAACTTTTTGGCGAAATAGCTCAGACATTTTTCAAAAAATGAAATTGTATTTTCTTTTATTGAGTGTTTAATGAAAGTTTGTTATGTCATAGACGACACATTGAACATGTATAAATCAACAAACTCTTTGTAGAACTTCGTATATCAGTATGTACGAGACTTGATCAGTAAATGACTCACTTATCAGTTTGGGCAAAAAGGCATACAATTTACGTGTTCATTGATTATGCACTGCTGGCAATCAAGTCTTCTGCCGGTCGCATACTTTATATTAGGAGAGTCCATGCCAGACATGTGCAGAAGAGCTGTGTCTTTATTGTTAACAAGTGTTGTGTCTTTATTGTTGTGTCTTTATTGTTAACAAAAGCACAATATTTGGAATTGGATGAACACATTTTTCCGTACAGTTTCTTGAATGTTGAGTATACGTCCTCACCTCGAGGTGTTAGGATTCTTGCTGGTACCAACATTTGATATTTGAATAGAACGTCAAATTCAGAACTGTGAGGGAGATGACCAGAGAACTGAACGAGGGGGCTTCTGACAGTGTTGTTGCACAGCCTAGCAACTTGTTTTCAGTGGGGGTATTCAGAACCAAGTTTCAAGAACCAAATTGTAAATTTTCATATATCTGATAACATTACCGAAGAAAATATAATGTACCAACAACTACAGAAAATTTGTAAGGAGAACGTACGTCGCATAATCGTTTCTCGTGGAAATTTAGGCAAAAGGATCCTTTGCACCCGCAAAACATTGCCTGCTACACGTTTGACTGGGAGGATAAGGTAAGTCACTTGGCTACTTATGTAAGGAGTGAAACTCATGACGAATATGTCTGTCAAAAATGTGGCAAACAACCGCTGATTAGAAATCAGATATTAATTTTAGCGATACTGAAAACGTGTTGGAGAAGTGCTTTAGTGTTCCAATATGTCATTTTGTTCTCGTTTGTTTTTCAGTGAAACTCATGGCCGACATGCCCGCTTGGCCTTTTGCACAGATAAAAATTCTCAGCCCAAATGTGCTGAAAACAATCTATAAGGCACATAATTCATACGTTCAAAAGGCAAGTAATTCAGATTGTCGTATTTTGCTGAATGTTTCTTATTTTGTTTCCTTTAAGTGCGTTTCTAAATTTCACTAGCGCTATGGCGAAAATATGCGCAATTTTTTATCAGCATCATGCAGTGATTGTCTATATTTTTCTCAACAGTTGCAGACGAAACTTCAATAATGCAATAGTAACAAGACTGTTTGATACCGACATGTTTTTTCGGTAGTAGGGCAATTAGAAATTTTCTGTTTGAACGAATAAAATACTTCGAAGTTAAAATTAAAAAACTGTGCAATAAAGTATTGCATTAGTAATGACGTCAATGTTCTTTTTCTGATTTACATAGTTTCAAAATATACGAAGCGTAAACATAGCAAAAATGAATCGATGCTTGTTTCATTGAAACAAACAAATCAAAATGGAGACAAACATACCCATCTTTACAGGAGGCACCGAAGGAAAAACTGCTTGTTTTCAACGTTTCAGAAGGTTGGGAACCCCTATGCAGATTTCTGGATTTAGAAGTTCCTCACGTCCCCTTTCCCCATAAAAACAGAGATGGTCGAACAATAGAAGAATCGGCAAAAAGCCAGATCGGAACTAGAATAAGAAATGAAATGCTTTTGACAATCAGCGTTTTTGTATTTTTTGGTTCAATTGTCTTGGCTTGGTTGCTGTAGATCAGGGTGTCCCAAACTGTGTGCCGCGGCACATTAGTGTGCCTCGAAAGAGACTGAAGCGTGCCACGAAAGTTTCATGCCTTGACGAAAAGCTTATAAAATTTTTGGTCCATGTAACAGTATGTTTTCCCCATCATGAAATAGGTGCCGCGGCCAAATCCAGAAGTTATTAGTGTGCCATGACGAAAAAAGTTTGAAAAGCGCTGCTGTAGATACTTGTGGTTTAATTAAACATAAGTGCGTTCACCTCGTTGCTGGTAGGTCTGGAGTTCGACTATAGGTTTGGCCTTAGCCAAGACCTTGTAAATTGGTACTGAAAGCCTTCTTATAGGCGCGCGGTATGTAGACAAGCTGCAGGGAACAGAACCAGAACACATAAACGAATTGAATCAAATGATACCGCAGGCACTAGACAAACTCAGTTTTGGCGGTACAAGACCACCGTGGTTAAAAAGCGGCACCACAAAAACGCCATATAAACAAGTAAACTAAACATAAAATATTTTATTTTCTGCAAGGGCATTTTTGGCAAGGAATAGCTTTCTTTTCCTGTAAGTTATTGCGTCTTTCACAAATTTTCTGTTGCCGCATGATTCAATATCTCTTGAAAAAATAACTTGCGTACATCCAGGTTGAAGGATGTGAACGTGAATTCTGTTCCTCGTGTAAAAGCATATTCAAAACAAAAAAACGCTTGTTTCTAAATTTTACATGGTACGTAATTTCCACGCACATCAATTTTCCAACACGCAGAGCCGGCGCTAGATATTTTTCGTGGTACGTCCAAGATCAGCAAATATCCTGGGTTCAGGGAACTATTGCTCCCAAGGCAAGCGGTTCTTGAATCTGTGTTCTCTAAAAAATGACCAGTTTAGCCATTAACAGCAAGCGATGCCCCGTGAACACTTTCTACCAATAGTGTAATTAACGGGAAAAGAGAGCGGATCGCCCCCTGACTAGCTAATTGCAAAAACGGTGCTCCGACTTAGCTTATATTTAGGTTGGACTATTCTTTTATTTTTCAGTAGGTTTTTGCTTTCTTGCGTTTTTCGGTGTATTTTCCCGTTACTTGGGGTTTTAATTTATGCATCCATATCCGGTTTCACCATAATTTTTCAAAATTTTTAAGTGTTGGCCAGTGATCTCTTACAATATCCAGCGGGCCCCTTTGAGCTAAGAACCCCCTAGTACAAACCTCTAGTTAAGCGACTTTTTTTACCACAGCGCTGTTGCGGATCTAAATCCAAAATCCAACATGAATTGAAAGCTTTGGTATTACCGTTCCAAAAACGGATTGCTTTCCTCGCAGTTCCAAAAAAGCTGGAAGGAACACTGCTCTCGACTATTATGCATCTTGAATTCTGCAAATTGAAAACAGTTGTTGAAATGCACACAACAAAGTTGTGGTATAACGTTTCGACATTTGAGTAAAAAAACATAAAGATAAAAACGTGTCTGTATGCTTAAGTGTCGTTACGAACCGACCAAATACTCAATCTACTCACAAAACCAAACCCCTTTTTCCCAGTGTGTCCTCTCTACCAAAAACACAATTATCACCAATTCTGTCCAAACCAAGTCTGTCAACTTGTTCTTTACGACATGTAATATCATCAAATCTTTTGTCGTTATGGTTTTACACAGGGCCTCAGATAGAAACTTTATCAAGGGGCACGAACACCGATACCGGGCCCCTAGCTTTTAAGACGGTCGTCGAAACTTGTATAGTATAGCTTGGTTGTATAGTAATCAGAATACAGATAAAACGCTGTTCTTTTTGCTATTCATGTTGCTGCGTAGGAGACATGAGCGAAATTTATCCTTTACTTGACTTCGTTGAGTCTGTCATTTTGTTTCCCGTTTTAGTTCCCACTGATTTGTTAGCTCACCACTCGGTTTATCGCATTTTTCATCGCTATTTATAGCATACTTCCACACTATTAACTGCTTCACATTACATGTAGTAACGTTTTGTGCATTTTTCTGTGCAGGTTTTACGCTGTTTTTTCCGATTATTGAAAGATATCACACTTAGGAAGCGGCGTCGGATTGTAACGCTTTAAGAACACTCAAACTACACCCAAACAGCCATTCCGAACTGCAAAAGGCATGAAAAGTAGACGAGGTTAAATTCACATAAGAATTTGATGCATGTTGAAGTTCACGAAAGCTCAAGTATAGTGCGACGCCACCTACTTGTGGTTGGCAGAAAACTGAGCAACCGCTTTAATGCAACTTCTTACTCAAAAAGTAAAAACAAAAGATTAGAAATGGCAAAAATCATAAATATTGGCCTGCAGAAGACTGGAAAAAATGCTGTTGTCAGATGAAAGTCATGTTTGATCAAGGAAAGCACAGCAGATAGGTCAGCATCAGGAAGGTTGAGCACTGAGCAGCAAAGTCCAGCCTACTAAGTGAGACAGTAAAGCACCCACAAAGTAAAATTTTATGGGGATATTTCACCTTTTCTGAAGTAGGTTCGTTTATGCCAATTGAGGGTATAACGCATTTATAAAAATACGTGATGTAATTGAAAAAATACGTGATGTAATTTATAAAAATACGTGATGTAATTATCTTTCATCTAAAATTTGACGACGGTTTTGACGAAACACAAATTAAATGAGTTAGACTGGCCTGGAAACTCGCTCTATTGAGAATTTGTTATTCGTAACAAAATCTCGGTTACAAAGATTGAATTGTACCATTATGACCAAGCTAATAGATGCCAGAGCTGATCGGATATTGTATTTTTACTACCCAATCCTATCCTGTTTTTAAAGCATGATATTCGTATCCCCCACTCCGATGACTCGGAGGCATGGAACAAAAAACTGATAAGATGCAAAGTGCAAGTTTCTCCAAGATGTCAAATGTGACCAAAAATTGTTTTGACAGCCTCAATTCTCAAAGTTAAAGCGTTCCAGATTGAATAACGGTATCCGTATCCGGTTCCATCTTGAAACCAATTTTCGGACATCCGTATCCGGCAGTGTGGCGTGCAGAGGTCTGGTGATGCTCGGGGCGACTGCTTGATTGCATGTCCCCTACCAAATTCTAGTTTTGAGCAGGGGCGAGTGGTGGTTATTATTGCCGGATATACGCGGTTTGTGATGTCACACTTTGGGCGAAATTGGGTGACACAACATACATATTTTTCTACACGCGCTGCCCTTACTTGTTGTACATTGTGTCACTGCAACGAACAACTAATTATCTGCGCTCCAAGTTAGGAGATCGGAGCAAAAATGAAAACACAGCACTCAATGCGAAGACAGGGCAGTTCATAAATGCAAAAATATCTGGCAATGCGTTAAAACAGGAGTGTAAAACACACCCAATGCTACGACAAGGCATTTCACAAGTGCAGAGACATCAGGGTGTTTCATTGAATAGCAGTCGAGCAAAGAAGGTTGCAGCTAAGGTGGCGGAAACACAGGGTTGACAGTTTGAAACTCGCTAAACTACATAAGAATTGAGAATGCGCATAAAGTACGCAAGAAAACGTTCATTTTTTATCATGTAGCTGTCATATGTGCAACTACTGACGGAATAGAACAGATACGGACTTGTGTGAGCTGTTATGATCAATCCGCCTGAACTGCAAGTCAATGATGAAGCATGAAATGATGCACAGATTGCAAGCAAAGGTGTGAGGCTTAGCACAAACCTGTGGTGGAGTCCGGCCGGAGTCTTAATGAATTTCGAAAATAGGAGTGGAGCCGGAGTCATTTTTTCAAATTTAAAATTGTTTCGGAGTCGGAGCGGAGTCGCAGTCAAAAATTTTAGACTCCGTAGACCGATGGTGCACATTCAGGGTTGCCACCATGGGCGTAGGAAGGGAGGCAGTCCCGCCAAATCTTTGAAAATATTAGCAAAAAAGCTTGTTTTCTTTGTTTCGAGTGGGAAAAAACAGATTTTACCGCTTTTGACTCCACCCTAGAGAAACATTTGATTAATCCGCTAGTGCCCCCCCTTTGGAACAAAACCTTGTAATGCACATCGTTGCCACAACAACAAAAACGAAATCGGAAACTAGCCATGCATCAAAAATCAGCTAAATCAAGCAAATTGAAATAGAAGAGTCTTAAGGTTCTGCTCACAAAATCAATTAAACGTGCATAATCATTTATCAAACTATTATTGTGGTTTTCCTTTGACCGCACGACCTGGAAAAGATCAAGTCACCAACAGTTTGATTGGGTCTGCTCCTTGCATTTATAGTATAGGCCCCTGGTGTGGAAGAATGGGATAATTCAGAATTATTGGCATTTTTAACATTTA
>JGI24022J15233_10010113_pt1 | contig 10682 bp, 6 predicted proteins | sample Ectturendosymbi2_FD_15233 | JGI IMG/M metagenome (IMG submission 15233)
CCGGGAGGCGGCCGCCACCCCCGACCCCCCGCCTCGTACGCCTATGGTAAAACATATGTCCTGTGATCAGCGATGTAGTGGGGCGGGAACGCGTGGGAACGGCGTTCTCACACTTTTTTTTGCACTGCTAGTCAAAATCCTACAGTGAAACAGGAAAATCCAGTGTGGAAATTCTTGTAGGCAAATGCTCACTTTATTCGAACTATTTGGTGCGGTCTTCCTTTTTATTTGATGTGGGAAAGGCGCTTTTTTAGCACTTCACCCCGCCTGCGATCTATTGTGAGGATAAACCTTGCAGAATCGTGGAACACCAGCCTTGAAAGTTTGTAGTAATTTTCCGAACCTACAGACTCCAACTCAGTACTGAGGAGACACTGATTCTGTTTGAAGATCAGGAACAGTGTTATATCAAGCCACTGGCGGAAAAGAAGTAGCATGAATTACATTTTAGTGGTACAGAGTCTCGGCGACGATAATCAAAGTTGTCTCTCAAAGTTAGTTGCGCATGAGAGTTTACTCTTTCAATAAATGCCGTCCAGCTTTATCCATAGAGTTTAATGCTGTGAAATGACATAAGTTTCATCTAAAGCATGCATATACCAATAACTTAACCATCTTCATTTTTTTGCACGTTCGCTGTCATAATGCATTCTTAACAATTTGAAATGTATTTTTCTGCGGATTCTATAGAACCACTGCCGATACCCATAACATTTCAGGATCTTGCTTCTTGTCAAATGAAACAGGACTAAAATTATGAAAGTTTCAGCTGAGCGTGAAACAGGGCTTAGAGGATCGCGCGATTCAGACCCCTGCATTGAGAGTTTTTTGCATGCTAGTGATTTATGACCAACTTGGTATGGACCATATTTTTTCAGATAAAACGACACTAGTTTTTCAAAACTTTATTCTGCAAAGTAAGGTTGCCTGACCAGATAACTCTTCTCTTTCATCATGCGTTGTATACATTGCTGATGAACCACCACAGTCTTTTTCTTGAGGGAAGACTTTTTTCTTGGGGCGGATCAGTGAAATTAATTTTTGAATCCAATATTCCAGTTTGTTCTTAGGTATGTTGTTGACATGTTACATTTCTTTTAGAGGTTTGTTACTTTAATGCTTTGCACTTTGCCTTCAAACAATATTCCAACTTCTGACAAGAGCCTTCCTCACGTTGAGCAATAATATAACTCCAAACCTTAAACTTTCGAATAGGATAAGCATACCGGCTGTGCTATAGAGCGAAACTTGATTAGCAAACGTAAACTTTCTCGAAATAGCTGGAGATTGTAGCCGCAACAAGAAGCCTATGCTCTGCTTTTGCTGGCCGATTGCCAAGCAACGGGAAACCTTTTCCCCGCAAGCACGACGTACACGTCGACTTGACCACAATTGCAACTTGGATGGTCGCACGTTTCTAAAATTATGTTGAACCAGCTGTATACCCGACGTCTGTAAACGATCGGTGACCCTTCCACAGTAACTAGTCTTTACCCGATACCACACAGTTCTTCTGCTCGAACATTGTAGTCGCATTCAACACTGTCGGTATGCACAGGCATAAAGATAGACTTCAGAGAACATTAGATATCGCGACTGATGTTGTTTGCGACTATATTCGCAAATCATAGGCTGTTTAAATAATGTAGCCTATGCATGACCTCATGATCTTTTGTAGGCTTCGAACGGGTAAACATCGTACTTTTTGCTGAGGTCGTGATACATCGCCGTAGGCCGTCATCGCGCCTGGTGCACCTTACTTTGACCATTGACAAAAAGGCTTCCAGTCATTATGATTTTGATTTACATGCTGCAGTTAGACAGCGTGTAAGTCCTTGTGCTTGCTTTAATTGAGCGCAAAATAAGGAGCCTAAAAAGCGTATCAAAGTGCTAAACGGTGATGAGTGCAGCGCATCATTTGCTTCTGCAGTTATGAAAAAAGCACTTTTTGCAAGAAACTTGATAAGACGAAAGCAAGAGTCGAATAAAATAGTTTTTGAAGAGCTGAACAGACGTTGCATTGCCAGGATTGTGTACGAGCATAGTCTGTACGTTCGAGCAGCATATTAATTGCGACGACAACGTTTTGGGAAATAAGTAAAAAATGTCAGCTGTCCTGCTTCTGTAAGCAATCTAAGTGAGTCATATGTGCACAAATGTTTAAAATGAAAAGAATAATTTATTTCAGTGACTTGTTTTTGTATCTAGAACTTAACAAAAATGTACTTTGATGAGAAAAGGTTTTTAGTCGCTCTCGAAAGGCGACTCGTCAATTAGTTGGTATGAAAATCTTTGGTCGTCGACTGACATGAGGAAAACAAAACACAAATTTTGAGGAGAGAATCGAAGATCCTATTTTGTCAAATGACAAGGACAGATTCTGAATGTTTCGCTGATCCAGGTTTGAATGCAGAAAATTTATAAGTATTCCGAAACTGAAACTATGAATCGCTGCAAGTGGTATTCTTCGTGGTGTTAATGCCAGTGCGCTTGTTTGAATCGACGCACGTCATCATTACATCAGTCAGTGTTTCGGAGCAAAGCGATTATGGCTCTTGAACGTTTCGTTCAGACATATCATCGTATTCGTTAACCTTCTTTGAAACCACTCAATAAAAGGCCTTCAAGAAAATTTGCTTTCTCTTTAAATACACACTAAAAAACAAAGTCAAGGTGAAAAACCGTTGCTAAATTCCAATCTACCAGGATTTGTACCACTATTGAGGTCAACCAACGAGCCATAAATCCTTTTTCCTCCTTGCAAAGAACTCACGAGTTCATGCCCACGAAAGTTCAAGCAGGCCTGCATCCATTTTAAATCACCTTAAGATCAAGTTTTTTCAAGACACCAGCAATGTTTTCACTTGAACATGTTCCTGCAGTTTTTTTTGGCTACGTGTGTTGAGACAGTCGAAGAACTAAACAATGTTTTTACAAGAAACACAAAGACGTTATTATTGCGAATGTCGCTTTAGAAAAGTTTTATTTACCTGCGTTGCTAGGCTCGGTGCTGAAACCCTTCTTCATACAAAACGGTAAAAATGCCAATTCCAGTTAAGCAAGTATTGGTGGAAAGTCTTTCTGATTTCATAAGTCCTTCACACTATTTGCTATGGTGCTGCTTTGCGTGTGTTTGAAGTTACTTTAGCATATTTGACGAGGCTGACCCAGAAAACTGTTGTGCCATTAATAGGCCTTTGATGAAGAGCTGTTTTATTCTGCGCACTGTAATGTTTCAATTTTTTCAAATTACAGATAACTTGATACTTTGCCGATGTAAAGTGCCTGGCAAGCGGTTCAGCGCGCAAAAACACCTCCACACAAAAGCTGAACCTTCTCCTAACAAACATGTGCCAGTACATTTGACTTACATTCGCACAGTTTTTACGGCAAAGAAAATTCCATTGCGTTTTGTTCAGTCAGACTTTACTCTTTGCAGCCAGTTCTCAACGCTTTCAGTCATAAACGACAGTTACAAAACACTTCCGAAGAAGAGTTCCCATGAATGAAATATATGCTCACCAGCACAGTCTTACGCTCGTGTTGCTTTTAAGTAAATGTTTCGTGAAGTTTCACGTCGCGGGTCCAGAAATTTTACAGTGAATATTTAATATTTATTCGAAATGCTTTATGCATTTGGCAGTATGCACAACTTTCTTCTGAACTTTTAACTTCAAGAACTTGCTAAATTCACTTCTACTGTCAAAATTAAGAATTGCTGCGATATTTGGCTTTTTCGATAAATGCATTCAGGTACCTACTTATGCTAAACATATCTCCTTAGATAGCAAATGCAAAATCTACAAAACCTCTGTTTTTTTCCTGTGAAAACATATCCGAGTGATGTGCAGTTTATCTGAAAACCGTCAATGTATGCACTATATGTTTAATAGCGCGTTCTGAAATTAACACCGCTGCTGCACAGGATCTTACGTCTCTCGCATGCGTATCAAAAATTCAAAGTGTATTTCCTTGCGCAAATATGACATGTGAACGCCTTTGAAGCAGACTTTTTGAGCAGCCATAATGATGTGCCACCGTTCAACTATACGTCTTCGTTTGTTATTATTGAGATCTCGTTGTTGTAATGCCACTTCTGCATGTTTTGATGAACCGTTTCAAAATTTTGAAGCCTAACCATTGGGTCCGCTCATCACTTTAGCGTAGTTGCTGGCTTACATTTTCTTTTTTGGGAAGCCAAACGAGTTCAATGCATATTCATTCCTGCAGTTTAAACTCAGAAAAAGCTTAAGTGGCAAGTTGGCAACGTTTTTGACATCTATTAAAACTTTCTTTTAATTCTGCAAAAATAATTTTTTGTGTACAGAACCAGATACCTCTATTGTTGGCATTGCCAGCCCTGAAAATAGGGCCTCGGAGAAAAATTTTACCGGGGGGTTCGAAGACTGATACCGGCCCCCCCTACCTTCTCGGGCTCTTGTCAAAACTTGTATATGGCTTGTTTGTACAGTAATAAGAACCAGCTGCCAAGCTAAGATCTATCTAGAAATAGATTAAATGTTATGCTGACAACTGGCTTACACCAGTAATTTGATGCTTGGTTGGAGAAAAACGGAGAGCAGGCTACTTGCTTTCATTTTCCCGGACCCCAGTACCTACCGGGCTTTGAACGACGCACCTTACATACCTCCCTCTCAGGCCCTGCCTAAAAAAACAATATAAACTGGACGTGATTAAAAACGTTTTCGACATTTCTCCTACACGACAATAAACAAGACTTAAATTAGTGAGCTAATGTAACTGCTAAGAAAAGAGAGAAAAGGTGATTAATTTGTCACACGAATACGTAATGTGTATGAACTACAAACCAAGCTGACTATACGCGATTGTAGATTTAGTGTTGATAGGGTTTTAGCATCATGGAGTGTGGTCAACGTGAACTCTGCATTAATCGTTCAGGCATGCCAACATTAGCCTGATATATTTCATTTGTAAAAAGTTCCAGCACTTGGGCAGATTATTGACAATTGGCAGTCTTGGCTTCGATCATTTTAATTACATTGACTTGCTTATGTTTATTTTGTGAATTGTGTGATAGCTGCCTATAGTTACCTCAGATAAACATTGCAAATGCTGTGCATTACGTTGCGTATACACTGAACAATTTTAACAAACACATTTTGAGTGACTTTTGTAACATTCCCTAAGATTGTGACCAAAAGAGATTTCTCTTCAACATTTATATATTGCGTGGACAAAATTATGACCAACAGGTATTTATCTAAAACATTTATGTCAAAGTTTTTCTTACTGTATATCTTTTAATTGCTGTTTTGCAAGACAAACAATCACCGCAAATGTTTCAACCCTTTTTTGCAAGCATCCCGGAAAGCAAACCGCTGATGATAACCAGATAGAAACGTGTAATTGACGCAGCAGTACTGTCACACCAATTCCTCGATTGCCTGTCTGATTTTTGTGTTTCGAAATCCCGCTAAATCGAGATTTTTGTACAGGCAATGCGATGTTTCAAGCTTTCCCTTATTGCTGATTGTGAAAACATGAACTTTAAAGAAAATTATTGGTACAGAACACTCAAAAACGAAAAATGCAACATGGACAGTCGTTAAGGACTAAACAATACCGTGGTTTTAAGAGAATGCAGCGAAATTGGTGTTTTATTTGCATTGCTAATGTTGATGCCTTTAAACGAAAGAATAAACTTATTTTAGCACGACACGCAGTTTGTTAAATGTCAGGCAGCAGACACAACCGTTTATATCGTTTTTAGGTGAAAGGTTTTGTACGAAATTTGGGTTTCTGTAGATCTGAATCTAGCAAGTGCGCAATTATCTGTTGACTCTGGTACTACCAACCTAAAACCCATTTCCTGCCTTCGTCCAAGCTGCTGCAGACGCCCGCGCAATTCTCGATATTGGCGTTAAGCTTTCCTGTAGTGTTTGGTAACGCATCGGATATTAGGGGCAGCGAGTGAAAAGAAATCATCGCTTTCGTACTGCACTGAACTGTAGGAAGTTTACTGAGGGTGTTTGTTTATTAGCTTAGCATCTAACATCTCCAACGAATTCTCGCTGCAGACGCTCACGGACCGGCGGGTCAAAATTTGCCCGCGGCTTCGTCTGTCATTCAAAAACGAGTTTTTCCGTCCGAGCATTTTTTTGCTCATATTTGCAGTATTCAGCTGCATGCAGGACGAAGTTACATTTCGTAGGAAATGTTGGTTATTGCTCAGCATTAACCTAACGCAAATTTAGGCATTGAGCAAGGTCTCTAGTACTTATGTTTGCATAATTCGTTTTAGGGTTTGGTGGATGTGAGGTTTGCGTTAAGAAAGGATTTGAATGACCAAGCTTTACCTGATGGATTTTGGACCAGAATTTATAAGATTCAGACTCAAAAAATTACTGATCTATAATATCTATCTTCTCCAACCAATAGGGGATTCTGTAGTAAAGTGCGATCGCGTCGCAAAAAAGGGTCTTGTTTTCTTAAGGTGCTGTATCAACTTGATGCTGTAGAAAGTTCAGAGCGCAGTGTAAATTTGCAAGCATGAAAAAAATAGAGAATTATTCAGTGCAAGTTTGAAGCTATTTTAATTTATAAAAAAGAGAAAATTAACAGAATTGCGATACTACAAGAAGTCAAATCTTTATAGTTACAAGTTGTGAAAGAGTTTTGTAGGAAGGTCTTCGTTTGTTTATCTACCTAAAAATTAATAGCAGGTGTAATTTTGAAAACTTGTTGCGGTGACGCATCGAACAAAAATAGCCAAGAAATGTTGTAGAGGTGATGTTGCCCGTCTTTATCTTCGTGTATCTCGTTCCGTTTCAACAACAAGCGCTATCTGTGTACTATGTAGGTCAACAACGTGGAAATGGGAATGTTTCAATTGTAAGTTAATCACAACTTCAAAAAATCGGCTTGCAGAAGCATTGGCGTGTGTTACACAGGTATCCTGATGGAAAATCACTCTTGCGCACGAAGTGCCTTTTCGAAAATTGGTTATCTCGACTTTTCTCATACGAGATAATCTAAGCTAGCGACCTAAGCTGGGCCCCAGATTTGTTTTTCTCTTTTCACAAATAGATTCCGCAGATTCTTCTTCAAGCGGCTCTTGGTACACTTGACATATCAGGGCTTTGATCTCGAGTGGGTTCTGTGAACGTGATGCTCTTGTCCCACAATCACCTGCGAAATGCGGCATCTCTGCCAAGCATTTGCTGCCATCCCGCACTTGCTGCACACATGGCTACGCGACGAAGTTTTTTCGCGTATCCTCGAGAAGTGCTTGGTTGTGAAAGTTTTTGCTGCGTGGTGGTATTTGTGGTTTTGTAACTTGCCATTCAGGCAGGTGACCACGAACTAGGGCTGGACAGACTTATCTAAAATGTGACAGCGGCCGGATCGGGAACAAATGGGTCGATTGTTGCATAGATTAATAAATTTTGATTTAATAATATAATTTGGACAAGTTCAGCGCTTGGCTGGCCGCATTTGATCTGGTGACCGTAAACTGCCCATGCTTGCCATAACAGACGAATGAACCCGAAAATAAGGATCACGTGCCGCTAGTAGCCATTACGGAAAATCGTCGCTTTTCTTTCTTGTCACCTTTTGATCTGTCCTTTAATTTTGCATTCGCAAGTAACGACAAAAGTTACGGGCTAATCAATTTTTTACCGTGAAGCGTTTCCCATCGTCACAATAAAAGACAGAGTTTTTTTTAAATTATTGGTACCGCACAACGATCATGAAAACCACGCGGTGTGTTGGCCGGCACTATGCTTTTGGTGGGCGATCATACAACTTGGAGAAAACGTGCTGGTTACGATGTCGATGCTCGTAGGATTTCTGGTATACGCATCAGCGCATGCAATCAGCTTACGCGAACCTTACGCGTGCAAAATTGTTTGATCTGCTGATAACATTCTATTAGATGTAAACGCAAAGCTTATCTTGTGGTATGCTTGCCATTGTACTGTCAGCCACATTACGCGCTCCACGCGCAGGTTAGACAACAGCAACCATTTCTTGGTTCTTGATAAACCAATTAGCTGGCATAAGTGGAAGGCGTTCGCGAGAAATCATACTATTGTTAGAACTTCGTATCTGATGCTTTGAAATCACCTGCACGGAAAGAAAAACCTTCAGACGTTGCTTTTTTTTCAAGGAGAGATACTTTTGTTACGAGGGCATATGTATAAAGATTAAACACAGGGAAGTGTGGCGGTGGATACTGGAATCTGTGTTTGCGGTGTCTGGAACGGCGGCGGATTACTGCTGAAGCAACATGAACGTGCTTGCGGTTGCCATGTTTCTTCTGAGTGCGCTTCTTGACACAGGTAAGCAAACATGCAACACATTTCGTGCTAGATTATGGCAAGGCAAGAGAAGCAGCTACCAGGTTTTACCTTAGATGTTTTTGTGCGAGGCGGAAAATTTCCGAGAAAACAGAGCCTGCGCTTTGTAAACAAAAAATCAAACAGCGGTACAGCACATGCTGGTGAAATAATCGGCCAGCCGATTAAGGCCATCACGTTAATTAATTCATTGAAGGGACTTCGCGAAAGACTTGTGATACATGGAGTCTGCAAGGTTTTTCGCCCATGAACATGTCTGCCTTATGCTGTTGCGTAGAAAAAAATGCGCTTTGGAAACTTCCTAAAATTAAGTAAATTACTACACAATCTAGAAGAGCATCATGCGTATCTTTCCCAACAGCGTATATAATGTCGCCCTGTCTCTACTAACCTTCGTCAGAAATATCTTGTGTATAGTATCAATTATTTTGCACCGCCTAAAGATGTTTACTTCATCGAGTTTTCCTCATATATCACTTTAAGTTCAGCATCATTTGTCTCTGCTGAGTTGGGAGGAAATCTAATGTACGTTTTTGATTATTCATTTGCGTTGGTGACAAGCTCCAGCACGAACTTGACCCTGCTTAAATGACCAGAAGGCCTGTTACAATGTTGTCGAGTAGGTTTGTCTGCTTTCCGTGTTGATTCACGTCTCACGTCTTGTAATCTTTGCTGAATTACTCCAGGTCATCTGCCATGGATGTGTTCATCAGATTAAATAACACGTTGGGAGGTACTAGGGGAAGTTTACCACATCGTATGAGTTGCCGCTTGGCACAGGTGTGCTAGCGGGCTTACCAGCTGCTCCTAAAAGCTGCAGCCGATTAAGTTAACGAATTTTAAAAGCTCTATTAGAATGAGTTGGACATGATCCGGCTATCATTGGACTGATGTAGCTATATTACAAGTAATTTAAAATCGTACTATTTTGTATGTGCTGCACTAATTTTATGGCTATAACAACTTATTGCAGCATAAAAGCACCATAAAGCTTTTTCTGCTACGAATGGAAGAAAAATAACTTAGCCGAAAAACTGTTGTAAAACAAATATCAAATTTCCTGACTCTGGGTTTTTTCAACACCAAAAGATTTAAAGCAAGATCACGAGGTCTTTTAACACGAAAGTTTGTTAAACAGCAAAAGAATAAATTCAACGACCTAATACATATTGTAGCACACTTAAATAATGCAGTAATTTTTAACCACAGTACAAGTGATATCAGCATTTTTCCTTGTTTCCTGTTGATTCTGCGAGAGCGCGGCATTACGTTTTATTAGAGTTGGTGCTCAAACGGATGAGTGTGACTTTGAAATGGAATTTAGAATTGACTGTTTCAAGTCGTTTGGGAAACACTGAAATAAAGGAAGGAATTACACATATTCTTACACTACCATTTCCTCTCTCTCTGTTGGTAACTTCGTCAGCATTATCTTGTAAATCGCACCAATCGTTCTTACAACAATTAAACGAGAAGAAAAGGAAACTGTTGATAAAGTTCGTCAATGAAGTGATTAACATTTTAATTGAACAACAAAACAAACTTGTCTCTGTCGACACAAGTATCGGAGATACTGCAGAATGCTTCATCGCTTCGATTTTTAGTTGCGGCTCCTAATGGGAAATGCGAACACGCAACGGAAAGAACGCCAAGTCCGTTAGTGCAACGTGCAAGCAACAATAGAGATTCCTGCTCGGCCACGTTCACTCTATTGTCGCTTGCACGTAACTGCATTTTTAAGACCTCGATTGCGCGCTCTAGGCATGTGACGCTCTGCGCTGTCACAGATTTTTAAACGTGCGTAAAACATTTTGCTAGGACTTTCGCGGCTGTGTGTGATATCCAATATATTTGTGTGACTTAGCCCTAATGGTTCTGATACGGAGATAAAAATTTAAAAAATGAAATGGACTTCACGACACTTGCATCCCTTCTCTTGTACAGAGTACCACGTCACGTACTTTCGCACCTGCGCCAGCACTACTGCTTGTCCAATGTCTATTTTTAAGTTAAAGTTCCCTAGCTTCTGGGAAGATATCTTTGCAGCGACGTCACTTGCTTTTTAAAAAGAACTTAAAAAATCGTTTTCAGTTGATATCGGGTTGCAAGAAGCTGGCAAAAAATTCTGCACGTCGTCAGAGTCTAAAAGCTGTAGGAACATTCAACAGTTGAAGACCTCTGAAATTATTTTTTTTGTGGACGAAAGGCAGGCTCGTCGCCAGGATTTAGCAGCAGGTGGGGCCAAAAACCAAAAGGAGGGGCCAAGAACTAGAAGGGGGGGCACATTTTTTAAATACAGTATTGGATGTATGCAGCAACCGGTGGGCCAAACGTGAAATG
>JGI24022J15233_10010118_pt1 | contig 10678 bp, 5 predicted proteins | sample Ectturendosymbi2_FD_15233 | JGI IMG/M metagenome (IMG submission 15233)
ACTCCATACCTCCCAAATTGGGAGGGGCCAAGTGCCACAGGGGCCCAAAATTCAGACCCCTCACCACAAATTTTGGTTGGCACGCGGAAGAAATTTGTCACTGATTTAGCCGATTTCAGCACTTCTCCCGAAAAAGGTTGCCCACCCCTGGTATAGGGTAAAAATATTATGGCCACCTTAATCCTTTATCTGAGAAGCAACTGACATGTATCGCAGTGATCAGCAAATTCGTTTGATACGGTTTTATAGTCTTTTTAATGAGAAAACCGGATACGGTCGTTTAGACATTGCCAAAAGTTTAGATAATTCACTTTGGAGTTTGAGCAGGAGTCGGAGTCGAAAACATTGAAATGTGTCAGAGCAGAGTATATTCAGCCGAAGCAGAAGCAGAGTCGGAGTCAAAAATTTCAGACTCCACACACCTCTGCGACGGAGCTCTATTGCTTCTGGTTGCATTCCTGTTAGTTTAATGCGCCGAATTACCATCTTTCTCTTGTGCTTGCCTCAGTAGTTCAAGGTGATGTAGTCAACTGCAACAACAGTAAAAGCGGGTTTAGGCTTTCGAGAAGTCTTGCGAGGTTTCGGAAAAATCTTTGTTTATTCTATTGTCGGCTAGGAAGGCTTGCGAAAGCCACGAACTTCTCTCAACTTCCTTCGGCTTCGTTTCGTGTGCTTCCTTTAGTTTCGCTTCTGGAGCGATAAAATCGTGGACTTCCTTCAACTTTGCTTGTGGTTTTCGCTGTAAACTAGGTCTCAGCTTTCTGTGTCCAGGATGTTATTTTGTGTAGTACCCTGCTTGTTTGAAGTGGCTATCAACGTTTTTCTGCAGTAGGCTCCATACTCAGTGTTTTTTCCTAATCGGCTTGTATTGCTGTGACACACTTGAACTGTATCACAGTGTCCCTATTATATTCACTGTAGTCTAATAATTTTTATTTAGGCTAGGCTATACACAAACTCTGTGAAGGTAAACTAGATATGATCTTCCACGTGGAAATGATCAAAAATTGTTTTGCAGTTAATTTTCTGTTTTGCAGGTTGTCAGCTCAGCCAGAGAGAAGTTTACTGCACATTTTCGTTTAGACTACTAAGCCCACAATAAGCTAGCCTAACTTTGAATTGTCTTCTTGTGGTTTAAACTACTTGAGAGCTCAGAAAAAAGTTGTTAACTAGCACCAGATCACAGAAAAAAGCTTATAAACATTTGCTTCAAACATGTAGGCCTAGGCCTGATGGAAATATAGATTCGTTGAAGAGGAAATTTTTCCTCTGCTGACTCCAAGATGTGATTGCAGGTTGGCTTTTGTGTATTCCACATTAACAACAACTTGAATAGTTTTTCATGCCTGCAATAACTCCACTGGACATACCATCGAATCAAAGATATAAATTTATAAATATTCAATACATGTAGACTAAATCTTGCCTGGTTTTGTTTGGTGAAGTATAGATTTGCTGGTTATTTCAAGTGATCACATTTAAAGCCTTGTAATAAATAAAAATGCAGTATGTACATACTTCCCACAAACTTGATATTGTGATAGCTTACTGATCAAGTTAACAAACACTGTTTGTGTTTCTACATATATGTTTAATACTGAATAGTGTTGCACCTCTCTCCTCAAAATATTTCTAATACTTCAATATTGATCATTCAAAGTGCTACTGCTTACCTTGCAGGATATTATTTGGCACAAAGCTAGTTATACAAATAGACAGCAGTTTCTTATTGGATGTATTCAGCAAGCATGGCATGTGAAGAATTGTTCAGTGATGAAGAGTTGGGTATCTTGATAACAGGAGTTGAAATCAAGAATTCTGTAGAGTTGACCTGAGCTTGATCACTCAGTCTGTTGCTAGCATATGTGTATAGCATTGACCTGCTCTTTTAAACAAACTGGTAAGCCCTAAAATCATACAGTTACCTATGTTGATAAACATTTCAAATATTCCAATGTAAAACCATGTTGGTTTAGTAATCAGTCAACGAAAAATATAAACCTTACTTCTACAAAATTATTTGGTTAGCTGGTGTTGCCAACATGCATAAAATGATAGAACCAAATTTTTGGGATAAACTGATGCAGTTAATGTTTATTTGATCATACAAAACCACGTGCATTTCACAATGCTGGTTTGGATGAGGCCTATTCTGCACTGTAAATCTCTAATGCATTATGTTTTCAATTTAACTTTCAGAGGCTATAAAATATTTTAATTCATCACTTTAAGTATGACCTTATGCAGCAGAAAGATGGTTTCAAAAACTTGTAAGGTTTGTAACTAAAACAAGCACAAAATATTAAAGCAGGCTTGAACAAGAAGCACATAATGTGATAAATTAAGCAATTAGCATGTTTGTGTTTCAACAGTACCTATTTCTTTCTTTCATTCGCACTGCAATTTTAAATGTAAATGCAGGAATTGTTTGTCAGATAACATTTAAGACGTAGACCTGCTCGTGAAAGCACAAACATCTTGATACAAGACTAAACTAGTGGCTCTTGATGGTTTTAACCAAGTAAGAAATTAATCTTCATGTGGAAATTGTCAGCAACCAGAAAATAATATTTTCAAATGTGTAATGAAGCCTTGAGTATAAATCCCTTAGCTCAGGGGTTCTCAGCCGAGGGTAAATTCATCCCTTGCGGGTAAGTTTTACTTATACTGGGGTAAATTTAATGATGCTGTTGTACAGTTTTCTACAGCTCTAGTGAGTAAACAAAAAACAGGGGGTAAATTTTATGTTAGGAAGCTGGCAAGGGAAGGGGAGAAAAAAGGTTGAGAACCCCTACCTTAGCTCAAACATCTTTTTTTGCTGAGACGTTTTCGTCATTTGTCTCACAGCTTTATTAAAACTCACTGTAACAGTGTTCATTAGCCTATATTTTCAGACATTCTGACTGAAATGACTTAATTTTTTTTGTTCATTTCAAGGACATTCCAGTGTATGACAGAAAAAAAACAGGCTCAATCATTGTTCTTTTCTACTAATGTCCATTGTGACAGATCACAACATATCATTGGGTATTGATAATGTTGATAATTTTTCTGAGCGCATGTCATTTTGTAGATTAGGCCTACATCAATAAAATATCTAACTGCATTTGAGGTAGAGGTCATCCACAGCAAATATATGTGTATAGTTGGAAATGCTTTTGTGAACCAACTTGACATTTATTGATTTTTGCATCTGTCCAACTTCAAAGACTTACAGCTTGGTGTGTTTCAGCAGGTAGTGTCAATAAAGTTTCCAGACTACAGTTCCAGCGTATTTCTTTTGCTTGTCCAACAAAGTTTGAAAGTTTGAATCATATTAACCTGTGCTAGGTGATCATAATTCGTTAAGGCAAACAAATAAGAGTACATATTAAAAACAGTTCAGATAAAGGTATTACAGTATTTGTATTCCATACTGATGAGAAAACAAGAGGGCCCTTGAAAGATATATGTCACACATAAAGCGAATGTTAGAACAGTACTTGTTGCCTGAGGAGTTAACCACTGAGCGCCTCAAGACCAAGACACCAGAGGCGGACAGGAGCCAGGGTGTCGGAGTGGACTCCGGCCGGAGTCTTGACGATTTTCGAAAATAGGAGTGGAGCCGGAGTTGATTTTTTTAATAAGAGGTTACTTTGTTTATTGTTGATTATTATTATTGCAGATTGTTTTTACAAAGCATGTCATAACATAACCTTCAAATGTGCAATAATACTTCACAGGAAGTCTTTAAATTTTAATACAACGTGGATGTAAGTAAGGTTAGGTTGGTGTTTCACGTGTGTAAAGATTTGGACAATTTCTTGTTTATGGTGATACGTTAAAAATATGTTGGCCAATAAAATTGAGCTAAAAAAGTTTAGGCAGCGTGTCAACAACGAGCATTTCCAGTTCTCTGTTTCGAAGGACAAAAAGTACCTTATCCCGCATCCAGTTATCTGCCAGATATAAAACTGAGTTGGAGAACATCTCACTACTATCAACATGGTCGAATGGGAAGTGACTAGAGTCTAGTGTCTAGTCACTAGACAATCCTCAGTTGGAGTGACTCCTTTGTTGTATTTGGTTTTTCTTGTGATGTGCTTACACAATATTGTAAGTCAAAATTTTTGGACCCCTTGTGATGTACATTTCGAAAAGCAGACAAGTTTTTATAATTAAATTAAGCTTTTGGACTAGGGTAACCGTTAAGTCTAGCATTTTGGATTTGGGTTTTGTGTTACTGTTAGCTTTTCAAATCAGGGTTTATAGAAAACATTTAGAGTTCAGTGTTAATGTCTGCGGTTAGGGTTTAGGATTAGCGTTTAATGTTGATGGTTAGTGCTTGCAGTTAAGGTAAATGGTTAAGATATAAGGTAAAAAAATTATGGCCACCTTAATCCTTTATCTGAGAAGCAACTGACATGTATTGCGGTGATCAGCAAATTAATTTGATACGTTTTTTAGACTTTTTAATGCGAAAACCGGATGCAGTCGTTTAGACACTGCCAAAAGTTTAGATAATTGACTTTGGAGTTTGAGCAGGAGTCGGAGTCCAAAACTTTGAAATGTGTCGGAGCGAAGTCGGAGTATATTTAGCGAAGCAGGAACGGAGTTGGAGTCAAAAATTTCAGACTCCGTACACCTCAGCAAGACACTGACGAATGAGAAAAAGTGAAATATGCTATTCAGCAAGATTAGGCTAGCTCCATAGATGTACTGTGGTAAGAAGCCTTGGTTTGGCATAAGCTGCAAGTGGCAAGGGCAAGCGTCACTATTCCCATTAGAGATGGCATAAACCGCTAACAGTCCAGTCTTCAGGCTGTCCGCCAAAGATTTTGAAACAGTCTGCTAACAACCTTTTTAGTGGTGATGTCATTCCAGGCCGCTGCGGTCTGCTCGCCAACAAGGCGAAGTTTTTGTTTTTTGCAAAGTTTCAAAATCTAACAGTGAAATTGTTTGCTGATGTTCTTTCCTTTTCACTGTTCTGCTCATATTCCGTTTCACTTGATTCCATGCAAATCAGTGAACCATGTTAAGAATCAATCAAAGCAACAAACACTTTCATTTATAGTCTGTCGCTGTTACCCAGATTTAGGTTTAGGGCAGGTGTTCCCAAACTTTCTCTGGCCATGTACTCCTTCAGCATTTCGATAGATGGGCATGTACCCCTAAAAGTTCTGATGACAAGAAGGTTGAGGAAAATAACAAAAATATATTTACCAATAAGCATGATTTTGAAAATGGCTGTGGCTATAGATACGCCTGTGGATCTTGAAATTAGGAAACTTAATACGATACCTGTGACGTAACAGTTACGCACGACGAGAGTGCAGTAGGCTTGGTAGAAACGAACTAAATGTAAAAGATAACCCGAACCCTAAACTTAATCCTAACCGTAGCCCTAACCCTAATCCTAACCTAATGCTAACCTAACGCTAACCCTAAGCTAAGCCAACCCTAAGCTAACTTAACCCTAACCCAATGCTAACCTAACACTAACCATAACCTAACCCTAAGCTAAGTTAACCTAACCCTAACCTAACGTTATCCCTAACCTAACACTAACCCGTAAACATAAAACCTAAGCCTGATAAAAAGTAATGAAAAAAAACAAAACGAAAGTCGGCAAAGTGAGATTCAAACCAAAAACCAGAGGTATAGCGCATAACCATTACACTATACTATCCACATAGTTTGAACGACAAACTGACCCTTTTGTCAGGACAGGTGTATCCGTAGTCACTTCCTTTGAAAATAATATTCACAGATGAATGCATAAATATTTTGAAATGACATAGCCTATATGTGAACATATTTTTCCCTTGAATTCCTAACCTTAAATGTACCCCTTCAGATAGAAAAGGTAGCCCTAAGAGTACATGTATCCCAGTTTGGGAACCCCTAGTTTTAAGAGGCTAAGTTTAGGTTAGGGTTTAAGGTTTCGATTTAAGGTTTAGGTTTAGTATGTTACTATTAGCAATTCTTGGGCATACTTGTCGTGTGACACGTTACAGTCGGCAGACAAATACGTTTTCAAAAGTGAAGGTTCCATGGCTGACGTATAGCCATTGCCTTAAGACTACATGGTTTTAGTGTCCAAAGGACAGTGAACTGAAAACTTACGTGTTGTTACTTGGAAGTGACTGTGGAACCACCCATGGATCTTCCAATTTCAAAACTTATTCGACCATACCGCCTCGCATGACGCGGTTCGAATAAAACGGTCACTTTGTCACTCAACTGGCATTGATGTGGTAGCCTAACGGATAGGTTTCATGTCTGCCATGCCAGTGGTTGAGGGTTTTCTTGACTTGAAGCCTTACGTTTTCGTAAGTGAATGCTTGCACGTTTCAATTCGTGGGACCAGTTTTTATTTACTTTTTTTCAAAACTTTCCAAACCTTTCCTTTAGGGGTTAGGTTTAGGAGTTAGCATTAGGTTAGTGTTAGGTTAGCGTTAGCGCGTTAGCTTAGCGTTACCTTAGTGTTAGCTTTAGGTTAAGGTTAGGTCAGCGTTACCTTAGGCTAGGTTAGTGTTAGCATAGGGTTAGGTTAGGATTAGCTTAGCATTAGGTTAGGCCTACGTTAGGGTTAGGTTTACCTTTTGTGTTTACTATGTTACTACAAAGCCTACTGCATTCTCCTCCTGCGTTACTGTCAGTGTCACGTTACAGGAGGTCGTTGAATAAGGTTTCAAATTTAAAGATCCATCAATGGTTCTGTAGCCACTGTCTTGTTACTTGGCGTTTGAAGTTACGTTATATTACGGGCCGGGCCGGAAAATAATTTCCGGTTTAGCATAAACAGTCCGGGCAGGGCGGTTTCTTGTTACCTCCGGGAAGGCCGGTCTGCAAAATGCTGGCCCGTGCCATCTCTAATTCCCAGCTTAGATTCTTTCCCCAGGTTGGGAAATCACCCGAAGTCGTCCCTGAACTTCCCCTGACTTCCTAAGCGTGTAAACCACACTGTAGCTCAACTTCGTAGGAGTTCCTACGACTTTTCATTAGTCTAAGCCCGCCTTAAGCAACACAGCAAAGGTGGCCATGGACCAGGAGTGCCAGATTCGACTCCGGAAGGATGCTGCGTTTTCCTGTCGGACCCGTATCAGGTCCTAGAGTGGAAAATTTTTGAAAAATTGGACCCGGAACCGGAGTCACTTTTCAATTTGGGAATAGTAGCAGGAGTCTGTGTGGTCATTTGTGAAGTAAAAACATTGGTAATTTTCAGTTGCCTCAATTGCAGCCGGAGTCTGAACAGGAGTCGGATTCTCAAATTTAAACAATTTCCGGACACTGTGTCAAGCGAAATTTCTGACTTCTGCGAAATTTCTGACCTGCTATTGTTTTTCAGTTATTTCGCTTCTCAGAATGAATAATTAAAGTCTGGGAATTACTTTTTTGATGTGTGTTGTGTAAATTGAAACATATTGGTTAGATGCCAGGTACCCGCATCAAGCTATAGCACTGGAAGAACTTCAACCTTTGAAAATTTTCGGACTTAGTCTTTGACCTGAATTATTTTGCTTTTTCTCAATTTAACCCAAACCCGAACCCGACACACTTACCTAAACACAAATGTTTCAGGCCAGAAAATCAGTTTTATCAGTGTATTTGGTATGTAGAATATTACTCAGTGCATGCGTACATGGTGTGAAGTCAGAAGTTTCGCAAGTCAGAAATTTCGCTTGACACGGGATTCAAAATTTTTTAAACAGGAGCGGAGTAGGAGCCTGTGTGGCGGCATGGAGATGGCGTCACATGCAAATAAATGGTCACCACTACATGGTGCCCATAAGTAACAAGTCACTGTGATAGTCACCACAAGCGAATTATCGTAATTCACTTATCCGTATATAATGATAGTGCAACCTAGCAATAGTAGAGTGAACTCGTCGAGGGAATTCTATTGCTGCTGGTTGCTTTCCTGTTAGTCTAATGCCCCGAATTACCATCATTCTCTTGTGCTTGCCTCAATAGTTCAAGGCGATGCAGATGCCTGCAACGCACGTCAAGTTTATGTACATGTTTTGCTAGTTCAGCATCTATAGCCTATGGGCCTAGTGTATTTTTTCAAAATATGGTTTGGTATGGTCCAACATCAGAAACAGCTTGGATCCAGAGAAGACAGAAAAATTGATGAAATTATACCGATTTCAGCTGAAGAAGGTAACCAATAGAATTTACTCAAACTGTTCAAACTATTCTTCTCTTTTTTTCAAGTCCTTCAAATTTTGTTGCCGTTCGTTTTGTTTCATTAAAAATGTTCACTTTACTGTGCAAGTGTGCTGCTTATTTTAATTTTTACTCCATGGTACATTTTGCAAAGGAAAAGTGAAGTCTGTTTTTTTGCAGTGATGTGTCCGAGCTATTTTTGTCGAGTCAGAGTCGAGTCAGAGTCACAACGTCTTCCAGTCAGAGTCATCTAAAAATTTTTCGAGTCGAGTCAGAGTCATGAGTTGGTCGAGTCAGAGTCGAGTCACAAGAACTGTGGAGTCGCTTCGAGTCATTGGTGTGCAAGCTCTAGTGAATGTCGAGTCACACAAAATTTCACGTTTTTTTCTATGACTATTTTGCCATGAAATGGCGCCCAACATGCCATAAAATGGCGCCTAATAAGTTAGAAAATGGTGCCCAACATGATAGGAAATGGCACCTGATAAGTTAGACAACGGTGCCCGATGTTGTTTTAACAAGTTTGATTGCAGGTTATTTATATCTAAGTTTTTTCAGTTTGCATTGTACTTGTCTCTTTCACTCTCAGTCATTTCAAAAAGTCTAGCCCAACAGTGCTGCAAGTGTTGCAGCCTCTCAGTTAGCATTGTGTTGAATGTGAAAATCACCACGAATGAGATGTACGTCATGAACAACACCCATGTGGCGCGAACAAGCAGAAATGAGATGAGGACAACGTGGGATTTTATTGTTGCTTGGTGCCACAGCGTGAAACTTTGTTCACTTGCTGCTTGGCCTTTCCAATCACAACAAAGTAGTGCTTTGACAAGGATGTGAAGGTGGTGCCAAGTACAACCTTTACAAAAAGAATGTACAATAGGTGCGGTTCATTGCAAAAACGAGGGGATATTCTTGCACTTCTCGGTTGGCGTTGCATTAAAAGTGTGTTTTTTGCATGCCTAATACATGAAAATGGCCAGAAATGAACATGCACTTGGATTGAAATCTTGCGACATTTCGATATATTGATGGATTTGGATGTTGTCATTTTTTTTTGAACAGATCTGGATTGGAATTGAATATTTTCTTTTGAACATCTTGGCAACTTTCGCTTCAGTTTTGGGACTGCAGATTACTGTAACTTTCGGTTTAATTTTAGGAATACAGGTTACTATATGACTGGAAGTTAACACTTGATTGCAGCCACCGACACGTTGGGAGCCATTTGTTGTAGGCACTATGTTGCATCGCCCTGAGCCGATCAAGAAAGAGTCAAACCGACAATCCTCAGTATAATAACGATTGAGATTAGACATTTGACCAGGTTCGCTCTTATATTGCTGTTACGAATTCTACATTAGATGTGGCGTAATCGCGTTCCCACATGGGCTTAAGCTAATAACAGTGGCAGGAATTTGCATTTAAACAAGATTCGATGTTTGCATTTGCATTATATTTTGCAATATAGTTTTTGGTTTGGATTTGAATCTGAAAAACTTGAATCACTTTACTGGTATCGGGAAAAGGCTTAACGTCACAGTATGAGGCCCACTGCCATGATCACGATACGCAAATACGACATTAAACCACGATAAGGTGTCAGTGTATTGTGCCCTGATGACCCGTCAGTGAAAGTGAGTTCTCAGGTCTACCTCTATGAAAGTTGGGGAAACTTGATCCTTAAAATGCAGCATAGCGCGACCAGACAGTCAAAACACAAAATTTCGGCCAAACTTGATCAAAACTGAAGTATTAAATGCTCATTTCTGTGTGTGCAAACGAACTGGGTTTGTCCATCAGGAACTCAGAGATATTGTAAAGATTACTCTGACTCGAGTCGCGAGTCACTGATTGTGACTAGAGTCGAGTCGAGTCATTCTGTGAAAAACGTGACTCGAGTCGAATCGAGTCACTATTTTTATCAACGTGATTCGAGTCGAGTCAGAGTCACCGAAAATCGTGACTCGAGTCGAGTCATTGACTCGATTCCCGCTATCACTGTTTTTTGGCGGGTTTTGTTGTTTTTTTCATGGCTTTTAAAAAAACGGGTGTTTTTTTCGGTTGGGTCCAATTACATAAAAACTGAAGATAGTTACGGATGTTTAATTGATCTGAGCCAAATTTCGAAACTGTAGCCTACTATTTCAACATGCTTGATTTAGCTGATTTTATAATGCAGCACTAGTTTCCCGTTTTGTTTCTTGTGCTAATGCAGTCGCATTCTTGTGAATGAAATATATCTATCGTTTCGAGCTTCATCAATAATCGCCAGTTCAGGCAGTTAAAGCTGTCGTGATAGCAGGGTGGTCGTCCATGGGGTGCCACTGTATATTCAAAACATCCCACCGGTGTTTTGTGAACATTTACCGATATGGTTTCAAGTGTCCAGCAAGAAATAGAGACTTGAAAGCAATGAGTTTCCTTAATCTTGTGACGCCATGTTTAATTTAATTTAATTTATTTGTTTGTGAGCAGACACGAAGTCCATAGTATGAACACACCCACTCTGCAGAACGCAGGTTGATAA
>JGI24022J15233_10010119_pt1 | contig 10677 bp, 5 predicted proteins | sample Ectturendosymbi2_FD_15233 | JGI IMG/M metagenome (IMG submission 15233)
TGGTGTGTGTGCAGGGGGGGGTTGACATTCAAATTTAACAAAAATTCCAGATATTTATAATGTTTCATATTTTAGTTTGGGGGGCTTGGAGCTTTGTTTGGGGGGGTTAAACACACCAAAGCCCCCCTTGGCGACGGGGCTGTGAACATGTATCTATGAGATTCTATTAACTGGCATGTCTTTTTATCACAAAATATCGGGGGAACAAAAATATTGTTATCCCCATTTGTCCAAAAGTTGGGGGTACGATAAATGCTTAATAAAAATCAATGCAAAAGCCTACAAAGAAAACTTGGTATGCACAAACCAACGGAAACGCGTTTATAAGTCGAAATAAAACTACCAAGTAAAAATCTAAAAAGCAAAACTATGCGCAAGGAACAAAATTTGATGAGCTGACTCAATTGAAAATCACAGAAGCAGAAGTCATCAGTTGACGGTCGGCTTCAGTAAAAAAAGTCGGAAAACAGCGAAAGTGGCAAATCACGGCAAGAGCAAGTTTGCTGTCCTCTGCGAGACACTAACGCATGTGAAGCAGAAACAGTTGTAACATTAGTACAAAGCACGGAAAGTTCGCATCAAAACTAGTGTAGACCTCTGAGACAAGAGTACTTGGAAGCTATGGTCTGGTATGAAAGGGAAATACAACAACTTACGATTAGTGAAGACCGATAAATCTGGCGACGAAGGCTAATCAATCAGTGAATTTTTTGATAGGAAATTGATTTCATCTAACTCTACGTATCCTCAGTACTGAAATATTATTCAAATAGAACATGAAAACGGAGAAACTTAGTTTAATCTATAGGTGGCAACCGTGATTTTTATGTTATTTTCGGCCTCGGGCATTCATTTTATGAACTCATTAACTTCATGTGTGATGTGAGAGAAATGATTAGGTTGTTCAACAAATGTCACAGTATAATAATCGCAAATCAGTGGCCTTCTGTCAACAATGAAGCGAACTAGTCGAGGTTCCTTCGCGCATCTGCTTCATTGCAGACGCGTCGTTGTATTGCCTGCACAGCGTGATGAAAGACTGATGGTGTTGGTCGTAGATCGCGCAAATTTATAGACAAGTTTTGCATTTCGCGCATGATGGATTTTGCTTTGATAGGAAAATGTTGTTTTGCAAAGGATGGCGCTTACGGGTTTAGCTGTATTTTCCTAAAGAACCACGCAGCTTATGCAGTATTAGCAAGGCGCAAAAAACAACCGTTTGCTTTAAATCGTTAGTGGGAGTTAAACCCTGACCAGTAAGATGCTAGATGATGATTAGTAAGATGCTAGCCTGCTGCAAGTCTTATTTACATGAACATGGCTATCGAGATCAAGCGCTTTTTCTTCACTGACAGCGTGGGTAAACAAGGAAATAAGGTTGCCTAGACTCGCAATCTTTTTTCTTGCCGCAGGTAGAATTAAGTCAACTTTTCCAAGTGAATGTCAGCTTGATCATATTTGTAGTAGCCACAGTTTTTTAAGTTTTTTTGAAAGACTGAAACGATCTCTCGAATTTTCCAACGGTCTCTCAAATTCAGTAGAAACTCCCTTTACTACCACCATGAAAATACACGAAAACCTTGCTTTACGACCATCTGGTTAGTCAGACAAAATAGTTGCGTTCTCTCAAAATGTCTTTGCGGTCAGCAAGGTCAAACCTTAAAAAAATGTTTATAGCAACTGACCAACTGACAAATAAAAATCTAAACATAAGCGTTTGCCTTCAGGCATCCCAATCTGACAAGGTATCTTTAATTCTTGTCGTTAAACCGCAAGCCAGTCGTTTTGACAAACATAACCGTCTTGAATGTCCTATTAGGGTGGTGAAATGAATCAGTAATGATTATAGCCTTCCTTCTGTACTCGAAAAAAACATTAAAGGCGTGTACGATGGAGGCAAACGATAATTGTTACTTGAAAAAAAATTATTTGGCTGTAACGCAGTGATTTATGTCAAGTAACTTTACTTGTCCTGCGAAGCAAACGGATCTGTCTCAACGTGAATCAAAACGTTTTTTTCTAAATGGGGCTCTTAATGTCAAGAGGATAATAGTATCATGTTCTCCGAAGGCTGCTATCCAAATATTTTTGTCGATGAATCGTCGAAAGAGCTCTGAACTACGTAGAACATCAGCAAAGAGGTTGCAAGGTGTGATGGACCGCAATGTGGGTTTGTGAGATGGACTGATTCTCAGTGGTTATGATGCCACTTGTTTCAGTTGGCTGTTATCTTTATTAAGTCATGTTGTTGTTCAGTCGAATTCTGTTTATTTCAACGACGGTTTGGAGGGCGGCCTCTTCTCTACAGTCGAAATGCTTATCAAAGCTTAAAACTTCAGCAGCGATTTTGTTCAAGCTTGGATAAAGCGTCTTCACGTAGGGTGACCATATTCTTATTTTTCCAATGATGGGCGGGCGGGCGCAACTAAGGTGATGACCATTTCAAAGAGCGGTGATTGCAACTTGAGTTTGTCTGGCATCAGCATAAATTACTGAAATGTTTCTGAAATTTCTGTTATAGATTTCCTCAAGATAAAGTGAACAGCAAACAAACGGTCATCACATTTTCTGGAAACGGCAACACAAATTTTCCCCCATCAATTTTCCTCTTGTCTCCGGGCAAACTGTACTTCACCGGGGCAGTTAAATAACAAACCTCAGTACACCTTGATATGAACCGAAAAACTGGACAACATCGGCTAGAACGGGACGTAAGGTCCTTTTACTTTGCGTCATGTGCTTCTGTACACACGGGAAACTTTTTCGCCCATCTGGAAATATGTCAGTGTGGCTTCCTCTTTCATAACCTTCAATAAATTGACGATCGTCATGACGAAACTGTCTGAATCCGTTACTGCAAAATTATACGCAGACTGGCTTAAAGTTAAATTCCAGGCACGTAGTGACACGTGAAGTTGTCGTTTTGTCTCCTGTATGTAATAAGCGTTATAGAATGCTTTTGGTATGCGCGTTTAGAAACTGTTCGGGGTTAGCTTGTGTATTTTCAATACAGGATGAGTATAAGCCTGTAAGTATTGGAAAAGGTTGGTGAAAGCATCGCGTGCTTTTACGATCTGAGTCGAAGTATTGCGTGCTTTCTCAAATAAAGTCTAAGCATCGGGATTTATTACTAGCCGCTTAGACTACTGCTTCAAATAATGCATGAAAAGCTGCGGCTCATATCCTACAGCTTCCTGTATTTCCGCTTTTTCTTGAATTCATCAACGCACACTTGACTTCAAAGCTTATTGCAAAAGTCAGGGGCACGCTTAAAATGTAAGTTGCCCGCAGCTGTATCGGTTTGCACAGCTGTATCGGTTTGCACATCAGAGGTAGTGACTCAGTTTCACAAAAACTGAAAAGACCTTGCAAGCCTGATGTGAGGTACGCTGCAGATGACGGCGCAAAAACAACACCGGATGTGTCCGTTTGAAACACCGCGACTATTGTTTGCAGCAGTCGCAGTAGGCCTACAAGTTTCTGGCAATGGTGCTATGCTAAACTATAGGACTTGTTACCGAGCATGGTATCTACCAAAAGTCGGTGGCACGAGTGTATTCTTAGAGAAGAAACCTGACGTTTTTCGACTTTATAAATGCATCATAATGCAGATTCGGTTTTTCTAATTTCGAAAGCTATATCAAATTTCATGGCGTTATTAGCTGCATATATACCTAATGTCTGAATCTTTGTTATCGGTTTTTAAACTCTCACGTAAAAGTTGTGTTTCTCTCATGAAGTAGCATCTTGTAAGAAAGTTGCGTAATTATTGCCTTTCTTGTCCTCATATTTCTCTTAAAATACCTTGATAGGCTGTTGGAACAGTCAGTCTATATTGCTAAACCCAGATAGTGCTGTGCAGCGCAACAAGGGTAACCGCTGGTAATCTTGTTGATCCTCAAGCTTGCATGGTATGCTACAGTGGTTAAACATTTACTACTTTATCAGGTACAATGTCCAGGTCAGTTGGGTATTCGAAAACGTTATTCGACATAATCTCCGTCCGATATTGACACTTACTTTACTCCACCTTATCGATGCAATACGCCTTTTAACCACATCAATATCCCCATCATGGTGAAATAATCCGTAAATTGCATGCCGTGGGCTACCCTATAATAGGAATGGTCTACAACCACTGATTGCTTTTCTGCTCAGCAAGGTTGAGGGAACATAAATAACAGGTAGCTACGCTTTGGTGCTGTTCAAGAACTGCTTACCCATCAACCGGAAAACATTTCGCAAAGGAGATAGTAAAACAGCGACGTGTTCTACGCACAGATCGTGAAATCACCATTTTCAAATATTCACCGCACACTTGTAGACGCGGGTCATATTACAAGCGCTTAAAAGATTAAAGCTTATTGTTTTCCTAGAAGTAAGGTCGCACTGCAACAGTCAAGATAGGCTGTTTTTGTGTTTCCATTAAATAACCTTCGATCATAACAACAAATGTTTTGAAACTTGACAACGAGTCTTATTATTGCAAAAGGTTTGATGACTTCAAGTTCTTTCAAAATTTTGTTCCTGGTCCAGACGCAACTTTGGTAGTTCTGTTGTGGATCTTACTTTCAGAAATTCGCCGCTTCACTCTCATAAAAAAAATTTCACAGTTTGAAATGTGACAAATTTCTTCACATTTTAGCGGCCTTTCACATACTTTTAAAGCAGGGCTGGGGAATTAACTTGTCTCGGGGGCCACTTGGAGAAGGCCGTACTTAGTGGAGGGCCGTACCTTCTATTTTAATGCAGTGTTTCTCAACCTTTTTCGGTTCGTGACCCCTTTGGTATTTTTGCACAACCTGTGACCCCTTCCTACTCTTTTTTCAATACATATGATATTTTAACCAGGTTTTTTTAAGGTGTTTTAGGGACCCGATAGAATTGAAAGTCGGATCCCTAGAATCAGAGAAAATCGGGTCCCTAGAATCAGAGAAAATCGGTTCCGGAGAATCAGAGAAAGCGGGTCAGGTCCATACCGGGTACTTAACATTTTCCTTAAAAAAACCTGTTATAATCATAACGATTGCAACAAAATGCTGTTCTACAAGAATGCAGCAATCTATCACAATATTTTTACCGGGGTTTTCTGGAAGTCCGCCCTGGGCCGTTAATTGGAAAAAAGACAAATTGGGAAAATAATACGGGAACCAAATAAATGCCAGGGTTTTTATACGGCAGTTGCATATTGCCTGTGTCTGAACAACTACACATGCACACAAAACCCACACATTTGAAGTTGTTACGGTAATAATCAAAAAATGAAGAAGTTATAATCCATATTTATTTCAAAATTTTACTCAAGGTTGTTGTAAGCCATCATAAAGTCCACAAATAGTATTCAAACTCAGTACGGTATAACTTTGGACGTACCGTGTAAGTATAACTTTGGACGTATACGGTACAACGTTTGACGTACCGTCTAATAATTCAACTCAAATATCAGTGCGACATAAACGACAACCTAAAATAAAATAAGCGCCCGTGGGCGGTCTAAAGACTGGGTGACTTTCCGGAAACCCCGGTACCACAAAAATACATTTCATAACATTTAACTTCAAACGGCAATTGAATTTCACAAACATTTTCAATGCGACGGTTGACTTTGCAACCGTATAGCCAATTTCGAACTTCGTGGTCGAGTGCTTGACAGTGCTAATCTTTTATCATACGCGACTATCCTTTGATTTCGTGCCTACGTTTTGATGTGAGCTAGAACTGAAAAACACTCTCGCAGGCATATATTGTGGCAATAAAAGCAACATTTCGAAAGCCAGTTCAGACCAATGTGAATAAGATTCATACACAGCTCATCAGAACAGAGAAAATGGCATTTCCTGAAAAGTATCATGTGCTGATGAATCATTCCCAAGATCGCAAAATTGGTCCTGTACTTCATCAAGAATATTGGCTATAGCCAGAGAGGTAGAGAACGAATTTCGTAAAAGCATCTTCTCCTTGCGTTCAGAGAATTATCATTGGAACTCAATTTCAAGATATTGAAGGTGGTCTCTTATAGATGTCTTCGAATTCTTAGTAAGTTCTTCAGTTTTTTCAACAATTGACAATTTCTCAAACATAGCAACGTTCCTTTCATTACTTTACCAAGTCAGTTTTTCAACATCGAGTAAAATACTTGCAGATTCGTCGCGAAGCTGGATGATGTTTGTAACCTTTAGCTTTACACCTTCCAAAATTTTCAGCCAAATAAGCGAGACTTTTTCAACCAAATATTGTCACTAATACAAGACAACACCTCGTGTGCTTTCATTTCTGAGAATAACTTTATTTCATCCTTCATCACAAAAACGCGGTTTAGAAAGTTTCCTTTTAAATAGCCTGCATACAGACATGTGGAATAGAAAAACTCGTGTGTCTAAATCAAGTCTTTGCAGAATTCTTTAAACGGGCAAGTGTTAAGGCTTCCAGATTTGATGCAATTGATAATTAATTTTTATCGTGGAAGCCAGCACATTTTACAGAGGAGTAACAATCATAAGAGTATTTCCACGGCAACTTTGCAGAATCAAAATATTTTTCCTTCTCCCGAACATCTTGCACTTGTTGTAGTGTGCAGTTCCTCACAAAACAGGAACTTAATGTCTTCCGAATGATTACGAGTCATGAAAACAAGCAACTGAGCACATGAAGCAACATCAGTTGACTCATCCACAAAAAGCATTGGAATTGTGATGTTTTCATTTCAGTTATTACCTGGTCTTTCACATCTTCCGGCAGATCTGAAGTGCGCCTCTGATCAATTTCGCTGCAAAGAGATATTCGTCTCGTGTTGGCCTTACTAGTTTTTCCAAGAAGTAGTTTCACTGCTTCCAACAAATAGGTTTTGCAAGCGTTTTTTTTTCCAGTGGTGTGTTTTTTGCTTGGCAATTTCAAGTGCGACTTCATATGATGCTTGTCTTCTTGGTAGAAACATCCGGCAAGGTAAGTCTCTGACGTTTCATACTTGCTTCACGGCGTCGGAAGAATTATATAACTTCTTGTGGCGCGATTGGAATGCTTTGTCTCTAAATGACGTATTAATTTCGAAGTCTTCATATACTTACCACTGACAGGCTTTATACCGCTGCAATACGCTGCTTCCTGAATGTTGACTGCAACAGTCAACAGTTGGTAGGCTACCTTAGTCAACAGCTGGTTTAAAACTAGAATAAATTATTTGTGACTTGTTGCAAGGCTTTGGCTCTAATTGCTGTACGAACTTCGAAGGTTTCACAACTTCGAAGGTTTGCTGTATGAACTTCGAAGGTTTCGAAGGGCCACATTTGGCCCACGGGCCTCTGATTGCCCATCCCTGCTTTAAAGCATGTGTTTTCAAATCAAACCCATTTAGGTCAGATTCATAAAAAAATTATTTTCTGTTGGCGAAACATTGACGGTATATGGCTGAACGATCATTGAAGTTTACTCTCATCGCGATTCCGTCAAACTTTAGATATAACGCTATTTTTACGAACATTGAGCATTGCTAAACAACTACCAAGGGATCATGAAATTATGATAAGCTTGATGTACGCAACCTTGAAAAATGCTGTTAATGTTAAAACAATAAAAAGAAACGTTGAATCCACGTAGTGATGATCTGCTCAGTGGTTTTAAGCGAGTTGTAAGATGTAGTGTGTGTGCGACAAAAGTTTTCCTTATTGTTTCTTCCTTGGCGTTTTTACTTAACATGAAACTTCACCAGTTTAAAAATTCGGTGCTGTGCGACAATGCTTTGTACGTTAATGTTAGTGTTAACATAATTGTGGAAAATACAGGTTGTTAGGAACAACGCTTCAGCAATTCAATTTGTTTTCATACTAGTTTTTCTTCGAAAAAATTGCAGCTGCTTATGGCTTACTTTTTCCTTTCCTAGATTTACAGAATCTGTTTATAAAGTACTCCATGACACAATTGGCGGGATCAACTAAGTTTCATCGTCAACTCATCCATGAAAGACTATTCCCGAAAAAACTCTAGAAATACTTTTTTATGAAAAGGTTGGATTTCATTGCAGTTTTGCACTTAAGTCTTTATGATCGTGAGATGCCAATTCCTGGGTGACTATATTGACTCTGCTAAAACAGAAAATTAAGGACCATGAAACGTATCCGATCGTCAGGCCGCAGATTTCTGAATTGATCATTTTAGAAAAAACATCTTCATATGTTTACGGGTAAGCCCTACTTTATTTCTAATTTTATTTATTTGTTTGTTTGTTTGCCTCAGCTACATGCTCCACATCACAAGAGTTATTCAACGAATACAAGGACACAAACGATGCTTAGACACAACACATCGCAAGTCAGGTGTTAGGTGATACACACAGACAATATTGACGATCAAGAAAGAAAGACAATGCACCAGTACTGTACTGCATTCCCTATTTCTCATACAGATGCGTTGCATACTGGAAGAAACATGGAGATTCGTAAAAGGCATCAGATAGTTGAAGTGAGCGAATAAAAAGTTAGATGAAGATGCACGTCATTGAACAAAAGCATATAAGTTGTTTCTTATCAAGGCATCAAGGGTTATGACTAGGGCAACCAAAAGTCAATAAAGTCAAAAATTTTCTGCCTTTTTGAAAGTTCATGAAACATCCACAAACCAAATTTCACGCTCATACCCTGAGGGAATCCCAAGTTACTAGGTCAAAAAAAGTCAAAATTTATCATTAGGTCAAAATTTATCGTTAGATCAAAATTTTCTTGCAGAGTTTTTTTCTCTTCATCGTTACTTTATTGAAACCACAACAACAGATATTGATATGCTTTTGCAAGTTTAGTTGCAATTCTGCAATAATAGTGGTTTTTTTTGCGGCTTATGGCGTAATAATGTTGTTTGCCCACTACTGGACGATTTAATAGTATGTAGGATACGCCTGGTAAGGCAAGAAACGTGGTCTTACAGTACTTGGTTTGGTAAATGTTCGATCCATTATGCATATAACCAAGGGCGTACACAAGGGGGATTGGGGTTTGGGTTAAAACCTCCCGCTGAATGTTGATATTTTACAAAGACTTTATTATAAGGCGAGTGTATAGGGCTTGATGTTTACAAAAATAAGGGGAGTGTGTGTAGAAGATAATGTCTATTATGTCAACAAACTTCGCTTGAAAACATGAATATGACGTCAAATTGCGACGTCACAAACAGCGCACACCAAACACAAATCACCACCATACGCCACTGAACGAAACCCCCCCATGAAAATTTTCTGCGTACGCCACTGCATATAACGTTTCAACTTTATGATGTTCTCAGGTTTGACTCTACTGCAGTTATTTATGTACTTATCAATATATCATTCCCAAAGTTAAACAACCAAATATGTCAAAATTTCGAGTTGCAAATGCAGATAATTTATATGTCAAAATAAAGTCAAAATTTGTAAATTATAAAGTCAAGATTTTAAGTTTTTTGGTCAAAAAATTGGTTGCCCTAGTTATGAAAAAATAAGTACCTTGATGTGGCCGAACACTTACGTTGCTTGGATGTAAAGCAAAATACGATAGCCATTACTGTACGCACCTCGGAGGCGCTTACTAGACTGTGTGCACTTGTACTACAGTTTGCAGGTATACATTAGCATACAGTAGGCACGAAACAGGGTGCTGTTAGTGTTAACTGCAGTAGAACCAGGCCCATAGCCAGGTTTTAAAGTTTGGTGGGGTAAAATACATTTTTAGGGGGCAAGATGTTTGGTTTTACTATATGTTTGAAACAGATTTACCTGGTAACAACACAATTTGATGTGGCACAAAAATATTTGGGGACACTGCCCCCGAATGTCATCCTGTGGCGTAGCCAGCCCAAAAATTTGCGGAGAGGCAAAAAATTTTGGGGGGGGTTCACTTTGAGCGATCAGCAGTATTTTGTTTGGGACACCGCCTCTCAAAGCATAAAATGAGTAGATATTCTAAAAATATTTGGAGGTGACATGGCCCCTGGTCCCCCTTGGCTACGCCTATGCCGTGGCTACGGCCTGAGTAGAGCACTGGGCAAAGGTGTCGTTGAGTTTATCTGCCGCGCAATAAACTCTTTCCACTTAACTCTGAATGCAATTGCATCCTTTAATGAGACACACCAAGATATTTGACTTTCTCAGTAAACTTAATACCCTGCGCCATTCACCAAGTTGACAACTGGTGTAACAAACTGTTATTTTTTTCTGGGAAAAAGCTACACCTGGTGTCTTTTTGCAATTAAAAGCAATTTGATGTTCAGCAACATAATCACTACAAGTATTCAAAATTTTTTGAAGAGTGGTGATGTTATAGGCCCAATCACACGTACAACATCAGAGAACATCTGTTGATCGCAACCATATTTCCCACAGTGTACCCCGCTCTGACTTAGCCCAACAGAACTAGAATTTGTCAATGCAAATAGGGAATAGATATGAGTGAGAGCTCCCACTTGTCTCATCACTCACTCCCTTAGTTACAGCGAAGGGGTCTGAAAGACAAGCGCCCCACTTCACTTGTATGGTCTGGTTCTTATATCAGCTCCCCACCTGTCTTTATATACACGTAGTACATGGGCTTGATTAATTTTGTAAACAAGAGATTGTGGTTGGTTCCGCCGGATGCCTTAGATCAGCTATGTCCAACCCACAGTCCGCGGGCCGCATGCGGCCCAGTCTAAGGTTTTGTGCGGCCCAGTTTAGGTTTT
>JGI24022J15233_10010120_pt1 | contig 10677 bp, 3 predicted proteins | sample Ectturendosymbi2_FD_15233 | JGI IMG/M metagenome (IMG submission 15233)
GAAAAGAATTAAAATGGTAGATGATATCATGACTGACACTTATGCACAAATGAAAAGAAGAGCTGAGGATAGAGAAGAATGGCAGAGGGATGTCATGAGAGACCTGCCATAAGGCAGATTACCTTGATGATCATGAAATCTTGCAGAAATTTTACATGTTCACATTTTAATGTAAACATACTTAAATCAACAAGAAGTTTCATTTAAAAAAACTACACACATGGTCCAAGATCCAACAGGTAATCAGCATCATCATATGACTTACATTATCATCAGCAAGCAAAGTAAATCATTATCGACATTTTGCAATTAAATACAAATTTCTTCAATGTCACAATTACAATTCACATTTAATTGCAATCACGACTCCTCAAAGGGAGTTGGTATAACACCAGCTAGAGTGACATTTCCCCTGCCTATATAGTCATTTAATTAAAGGAATGTAAAATTGTTTATGTACAGAAATGTCGTGATCGAAATGTCACCAGACGGAAACGGCCAGACCAAAATGTCCCGTGACCAAAATGGCTCAGACCGAAATGGCCAGACAGAAAAGTCCTGTTCCGTGTAACCTCACACAGTTGCTATGATTGATAAAACTTCAAATGGTTTCAAATTGCTTTGTCATTAGAACTTTTACATTAATACTGTATTAATACTTCTACATTAATACTGTATAGCAGAGTTTCCCAACCTGGGGTGCATGTACTCCCAGGGGTACATTTGCTTAGCTGCAGGGTACATTTATTGTACATATGCAACAAATTAAATTTGAGACATGAAAATGGACTATACCTTTATAGTTTCAATATTCTAAAAGTTCTATTAAAAATTCAGTAGAATTTTAGTATTTTACTCAGGCTTTTTGTCATAGGAAATTTTAGAGGTACATGCTCATCTACTGAAATGCTAAAGGGGTACATGTTCAGAGAAAGGTTGGGAACTCCTGCTGTATAGGCTATGTGAAAACCTATGAGAATGCTAATTAAATGTGTCATAGACATCATACAAAGCTCCAAAACGACATGATTGTTTTGAATTTTAATGTTCGATTTAAATCATGATTTTAATTGCTTGATTTAAATCATGATTTAAATCAATCAACCCTGCCACTAAGGATGTGGCATAGTACCTGGCAGGGTTGATGTTACCTGTAAAAAAATGGTTCTCACACACTGTTCCAACAGCTGCATACAGCTTCAAAGCATCCTTTGTGCTGCTCTTAGCAGTCTTTCAGTAGCACCTCTAATATTTTGTCTAACAGACTTTGTTAGTAATACAAAACGTGTAAATTGACTTGTGTTAAAACTTTTTAGTGTAGCTCTCTAAAAAATTGTAAGTCTGGATTTGGCTCCCTTCAGCAAAATGGTTGAGAACCACTGTTATAAAAGTGAGAAAATGCTTAACTGCCACAACATCTTACTTTCTAGTCAGAATGATCAAACTGCGTCTGTAGTAGTGTAACGATCTAAAAAGAACTACCCTAAGCTACAATGAGTAGGTATATACAGGGGCGTAGTGGGGCGAGTACACATGGGAATGGTATTCCCATACCTTTTTCATGTTTTGCTTCAAAATGAGTTTGAAGCTGTCATAAAATGGCTAGTTTTTTGGGTGCGTTCCCACACCTTTCTTGTTAGCACTACAACCCTGAGTATATAATATAATATCCACAGCCTTTGCAGCTGTGGAATCATGCTGCTAGCAGGGAGTATGATTAAGATATGATACCATTGCAGATTTAAGGTAGAAATGGACAGCACGCCGTTGTAAAGTAAAAATTTTTATTAGAAACCATTTAGGCTTACTAGCAAGGTTTACTAGATTACTGGCAAAGTTCACTAGGAAGCAATATGTTTATTAGCAGCAGCATAACATTAAAGTTACAACTAATTGGTAGTGAACTAGTATTGCTTTGCATAGTAGTACATTATCAGGAGGGCATAAAAAAGCAATGAAAACAAATGTGGATTTGAAGTTTTCATCTGTGGAAACAAATCTTATTTTTTCGGCACGGTGACCAGTCTTATTTCCTCCTAAACTTTGCAGGCTAAATTGAACTTTACTTTGTGGTTCATCACTGCTGGTTATGAGTGCAAAAGATAAGAATTCAAATGTTTTCAGCTATTTTAAAAAAGCCAAATGTGAATTTCGTGCTAGAAGTCATACTATTTCTTTGAACAAATGGCTTTTAAACACATCTTTGCATTTGTGTTAATGCAAATGTGTGCACATTAGAAAGAACACATGAGAGGGGTAATCGACTACATATTTTGTGCTCTTTGCATGGTTTCCCGGGCAGGCAGTGCTCTAAGCTGGAATTGCCAAGGCTGCAATAGGCAAAGCATGCAACGAGTGCAAAACACTTTGTCAATTGGGACTGGCCTTTGTTTAAATGCTATGATACAAATGTACTTTTCCAAACAGCCATTTTCTTGAATCTGGTCGAAAGAAATAACAAAAGGTACTCAGGCATTGATGGCAAAACCAGCGACTGCCTTTCCAGAATTTCTCTACACAGCTGTTATTTTGAGTTAAGTGTCTGCTAGTAACTGTTCACTAAACCATCTGAACATATGATTTTTACTGATTTTCTCATGGTAAGTGTGCTGCTTATGAAAAAACTACCAGAATAAATTACTCAAAAAAGTTTGATATATTCTCTTAGCTTTATGTACTTGATTTAAACCATTTTCCATTCAATTTGAGGCACACCAAGAAAATTGAAAATATTAATTTGTGAAATCGAACAGAAGCCGGAGCTGGAGCTGAAGCCAGAACCATGAAAAAAGAGAGCTCCGGAGCCACACTTACAAAAACCAAGAGCTCTGGAGCCAGCACTGTGTCATTTTTACAACGGCCCCGCAGCCCTGGTTATGCTAAAAGGTACAATTTGCCCATAAATGGCCAAGTCTTTTCAACTACAAAACTCGCCAGTTGATTGTGCTACAGAGCTGTTCAAACCCTCAAAAGACTTGGTGAGTCTTCTAGTTTGCAATGAAAAAATTTTTAGGTTTTGTGTTTCATTTTTTTGTGGGTGACGTCATAAGTGGGGTTAGTGTTTTGACCATTTTGGCTCAAGTTTCCTGGCTGTGGGTCCAACCACTAGATTAAAGTATTTTGTTCAAGCTTTTATTGGAAACTAGGCTAGAATCCAAATCTTTTGAGCCTTTGATCGACTTTCTAGCATTTCTGGTTCAAAAGTTTAAAACTTGAGCGAAATACTTCCATTTGGGCCTAGGGCCAGGCAACCTGGGCCAAAATGGTCAAACACCTACCCCATTTATGATATCACCCACAAAAAAACTCAAAACCAAAAAATTTTTTTCCATTGCCAACTAGAAGACTTGCCGACTCTTGAGGGTTTGGATAGCTTTTTAGCACAACGACTGGCGAGTTGTGGAGTTGCAAAGTGGTGCGAAATTAGCAATCAGTTCGTGATTTCAAAGTATAATATACTCGTACACTAGCTCCAAACATGTTAAATTTTTTATAGTAAATGGTGTTTGCCACGTCGAATGAGAAGTCAATAACAAATTATCAAATGTATGTTCTGTAGGAAACATAATACATTATAAGTAGAAAATTTTGACTGTGACTGCAGCAAGCAAAAGTCTGGTCTGTCATTTGCGGTTACAGATAAGAATTCATATGCTGCAGAGTTATAAACTGATGGATGAGACATATATCACCCAGATTGGTTGTGTTCGCCCATTGAAATGTATTATGTGGGTTCTGTTTACACTGACTGCACATCAAAACATAGGGAAGGTATAGCATATAAAACTGCACTGGAAGACAAATTATTTTAGAAAAAACAAAAGATTTTGTAAAAATTAACATTCATGGGAAGTTTCCACCTTCATAAGTTTGGTGGAAACATCTGTGTGAAATTAAAAAGAAGCTGAAAGTTTTTACTGCAGTATCTGAGCAACAATTTTGTGGTGATAAGTTGCTTACATGCTACCAAAACTGGTTACATATACAGTAATAGCCAAAATGTCCAATAAAATTTTTTCATGACTATGCAACCAAATCCATTTTGAGAATTTACAGATATATTTATATCTATACCATTTCTGGGCTGGTTTTGCTAACTAGTTTTTGTAGTAAACTGCTGTTCTAATTTAAAGTCTACCAAGTTTATTGCCACAGTTGTGCTATGTTGGGTATTGGCGCATTGCTGAGCTGATTGACTGAGTTTTACATATTTTCAAAAACAATATTTAATCCAAAGTTTTTGAACATGTTGAAGTAAACCTAAAGTTTGCATGTAAATTTTGTGAATGTTGCAAAATGCTGTAGGTCATGCAAAATAGTCCTTTTTTTGCTGTTTCAACATCTGTGATCAACAGCAAAATGGTTTAAAGAGTCAAGACTACTCAGCTGAGAGCAGTATATGATATGCAGATATGTACTGGGATATATGTGAAAAGATGTATATCTTATGACAATAAAAATATTTTTGCTAGCCGTAAGAGTATTTCTGAGCTAACAATCACCCACCTTAAATTTGACCAACTGGAGTTCCAAAGCAAATTTATTATATGTAAAATTTTTTAAACTGGTGAGAGAGAATGAAACTATGTGGCTCTGACTCATTGGAAAATGCCTGTGTGTGATACTAAGTCTAGGTTGACTCATTTTTAGCTCAAAGAAAGCGTGGCCCATTGCCAGTTACTGGAATGCAATGAAATTTCCAATCAATGCCATGTTTTTTGTGTTTTCAGATAATCAATAACATTATGTGCTTGATTCAAAACTCCTCTTCAGTCAATATCAAAACATTGCTGTATATACTGCAATTTATGTGACAGGTTCAGAATGCTACATTTTAATTTGATGCCATCACACAGTAAGAAAATCAAGTGTAAGTTAAAACTATGTTAATTTACTAGAGATGCAGGAGAATAATTTTTGCTAAAAGTTGTATTCAGGGAACTTACAAAATAGGTTTGTATTTGAAAAGGCTTTCCTATTGGCCCATAGATTTAGCCACAGTGCTTGGTTTGTGATTGGCAGGTTCATCTGAGGATGAATCACATAATCAACCAAAAAGATTCAAACGAAAACGTAAAAAAAAGGATGTGGAAGTTGATGAAGACATCATAGATGGATTTTGCATTAAAAGCTTTAAAACGTACCAACACGTCCTTGATGCAAAGCACAACACAGCTTCCTCTGCAGAACAAATTCCAAAAAAGAAAAAAGAAGAGAGCACTGAAACAAGTTCTGCCAATGCTCATGAAGAATCTTATGTAAGTTTGTTTACTTTGTAGTGCAATCTTGTTCATGATTTCAAATTACTTATACACTTTATTTTCATTGCAGGCAAGTTCAGCCAGCACCTCTTGTGGTGGTTATTTGGTGAGATACTAATGTTTAATATTAAAGTACAATTTTGTGAATTGCTTGTGATTGGTAATCATTGTAAACTTGCATGGGTCTTAGTTGGGACCTAGTTTGAAACTAACAGGATTATTATGCCATGATTGAATTTTTTATTACCCACTACTTTTCATAAGTGGTAGTGATTAAGTGCTGAAAAATCAGACATTGTCCAGTTCCAAAGGTTGGTGTACACATGACTTAGCTATGTATGTGGACTAATATTCAAAAATGGCATTCAGCTGGGTCTGCTGGCTAAATCAAATGAAGTGGTTTTGCTCCATCAGCGTGGTCTGTATAGGCAAAAGCAACTGAAATTGTGCATAATAGAAATCTGCATGGTAAAATTATTGCTTGTATGCATCTGTTAATTATAAACATTTACCTTTTTTTCCACAGGGTGAATCTGAAAAAAGTGATGGAGAAGATGCAAAGGTAGGCTAAACTTGAAACTGACTCTTATCTTTTGAGCATTACAGCTTCACAATGGATCAGTGGCTCTTAACCTTTTTTCTACCACACATCCCTTAAGTAATTTTCCTTTGTTTCAAGACCCCTGAATTAAATATGCTGTAAAAACAAGTTTATTTGTTGGTAAATTCATTGATCAAACTTTCCATGTTGTAGAGTGCGTAAGGGTTCTTGTCCCATTGGGCACACCCCCCAGTTAAGTGCCACTGCACTAGATGATTGGGCTTGTACATGTAAAACCCACTGTCATGTAATTGGTGTGAGGTTTTGCGTAATGTTTAATATCTTGCAAAGATAATTATGAAATTTTTAACCATGTGTCAGGACACCCTGCAGAAACTTCTTAAGGGGGTTTGAAGAAGCATCTTTTAATCTAGCTTGAAGCATAATGCTCCAAGCATAGGCTGGCATTCACAACTGTTCTTTTACTGTAGTTGATTCATGACGTTGGATATATTGTGGTAATAAAAGTTGTGCCCAGATGTTCTAAAAGTAAGAAAAACTGCTTGTCATGAACCATTCGTTGGTCATTCAAGTGAATTCATGCATTGAACTGTTAGGAACAATTTCTTGAAAGTATGACTGACAGTTCTAATGGATAAGTGTGCTCAACTTACTTTTAGTACATCTTGTTTTTAGACTTATAGAACATCAAATATTTATCTCATTTTATATGCTGGTTTCCTTTGCGACTAGGTTTTGACCTGGCCTTAGCAATCTTCTAAATATTTTGTGAAAGGTTGGAGAGGTTTAAATTCAGCCGTTGCTTTGGTGTTTAGAGTTGATATCTATTATGACTTCCTAAGTGTTGTTTTTAGCATTGCTTGATTTCTTCGCTTTTGCTGCCTGTCTCAAACAAGGATAATGTGTCTCATATTCTACCCCTAGGTTATTTGCTGAGGTGAAAATTGAGTTATCACTGGCATACTTCTTTCAGTAGATATCACAGATGCACAAAATTAATGTTGCTTACAAAACTTTGCACTACAGGAAATCTCAAAATTTTAGTTTTAAATTGAATTTTTAGTTTAAGTTTTAAATTATTAAATTGATGTAAGTTCTCCTGGGCATGTTGCGCGATCTGATAAGAGTTGCATGCTGAATGTGATGCTCAATGAACAAGATCAAAATATGCTGGCAGTAAAATAAAGGCATATCGATATATATTTATTGTACGAGCTGATGGCTTGAACTTTACTCTTATTTTAGGCCAGACAAGTTGTGGCCAACGGTTTATCTTCATTAAAAGTGTGTTGAAATGTGACTGATAAATCACCAATCTGTCAGTTTCAGTTGGTTTTGCTTTAACTGTTCTTGCAATGTTTGAAACAAACACTTTTTTGCCTAAAAACATGACCGTCTTTGCACGTAGAAATTGGTATCTTAAAGTACACTCAGCTTCATATTATACAACGTCAGTTGTTTGTTTACTGCAGTTTTTGCTGATTCAATTCCAAAATCGTAAAAGTGTCGTTTTCACCATCCTCCGTTCAACTTTTTGTAATGCATTACATGCCTTCTGAACACCGAAAATTGATGAAAAAGCTAGTTTCAGTTTGTGGTGGACTCACTTCATTGACAGTGCCAAGTGCAGAAAATATTTTACGAGCGAATCCACTTTGGCTAGCTTAGTATGAACATACATAAACCTTCAACTTATGGAAGATCCTACAAGCTCAGTAACAACACAAAGATATAATGAATGTGCTCAAACATTGTTGCAGAATGTTAATAGTTTTGTGCTGGGAGATTTGCACAAAAATCCAGATCATGTTAAGCTGGTCTGTATAAAGTGCAATAAAATGTTTGGTTTGCGTTGCTCGTACGCTGAGTGGATCAATAGAGGCGAAAACTTCACATTTTTTGAAAATGTTTCAAAACACATCCACGATTTTTTTAGAAATCTAGTGATGAAGCATTCTTTCATGCTAAAAAGGTGGCCACACCTGTCGCCAAGCAAGATGAACCGATCATTGTATCTGACTCTTCTGAGCAGCCAGGTACGTTGGCAAGCTTCGGTGTTCAAGCGCGTTTACCGGCTTGCGCATATTTCACTGATCACATGGCCCACCTTGTCTGTTTTCATCTTGTAAGCAGCCATGCGCGACTAATAGAGCCTACTACCTAACCCGGAATTTTCGTTTTTTTGGAAGAATTGCTGTGAATGAAAGGACACTCGCTTTTCGAGTAAGCGTACTTACTACACTGACTATTAAGTTGATATCATGTTGTATTACCCACGCACACCGAGTCTTCGTAGTAGCTTTTTGCAAGAAAACATGTGTTACAGGTGTTCTTCTAGGGGCAGCTTGTTTTTCAGCATCGTGATCTCAAGTACCCTTTTTGACGAACCAGATAGCGCGTGTTGCCTGTGTGGGTTTCGCGGCTGAAACTTGGTGGCTTCTACCTTACCAGGACTGTCAGCTGAGGGAAAATCATGCTTTTGCATCCTAGTTTTACGGCTGATATTTTGTTGCGATGTCGAAATCAGGTTTTCTTTTGACAAACAGTCGTGGCGTTTGCGAAGTCGGAAAAGCGTTTCGTGTTTTGCTATCGATGTTAATTTTTTCCTTGTGTACGGAATAATAATGACATGATAAATTTGCAACGNTGTTATTTATACAGTTTGAAAAACTATGCTATTTTATTATCGTTGGTTTTAGCACATGATTCACGGTATATAGGCATGTGCTGTGCTTTGCACGTGTTTGGACCATTTCCTGTAATTTGACGCCATGCGACGACTTGCGTTGTTTGGAAAACGTATGCGCTTGGTTGCATTGTTGCCGTAAGTCAGAGATGTTAGGAACAGGCGGATACCGCTGCATGCATTCAGACTATATGTTCAGTACCTGAGAGCAGCTTTGTAGTTAATCCCATTTCTTACACAACGCAAAACTTCTTCAAAGCAAAGAAATAGCAAAACGGTTTGTCGTTTGTGGTTTTTCACCATGTGCACATATTAGCTTCACATTACCAACGGGTATTTACTGCTGAAAACGATCTTGATTTTTGTATTTTTGCATTCAGCATCCCCACCAAAACAGTCCCATCGACTGCCTGCTCCACAAGCTCCGATACCCGCTGCTGCAGCAAAGTGTTCGAAAACGAACAGCGTTGTTATGCCTACTGTGACCGTTGCCAAGCCAACCTCTGTCCGTCAGCAAACACCGTACAAATCCATATCGCCTATCAGATCGACAAAGATCACGCCCACCCACCACTATCCTTTGACTTCACCGTCCAACCCACCAGCTATCAGTCCAAGGCGTGGATTTGCAGGTTTGTGGGTCGAATCAGAAGAAAGTTCGCCGTATAACAAGAAAGTAAACCATGGCTTCTCGCTGATGTAGCTGAACGGTTAGGCTTTGACCTGAGTTGATTACTAGTGCTAGACCTGTGCATCTCAACCATTCCTTATGAAGTTAACATCAAAATTGTCCTGGCCAGGCGTTGTGAATGTCTAAATAACGGCAATGCTCAATTCTGTAGACACCACCAATATGGTAACTTCTAAAAATTAATGCGGAAGTTAGTTGCTTCATCTCGCAAAACAGTTTCTTGACAAAATGATGATTCCTACTCGCTTTGAATACGCCCCATCCGACCAGAACTTAGCCATTTCATGGAAAAAACTCTAGGTTTGAATTTCTATGCGATGCTTTTGATTTCGGCGGAACTGAACTTAATAAAGTAAGTTCTGACGTGGTTGCGCAGATCAGCAAAGCTTTCTCCATGCTGAGCTAAACAGCAGATTTTTGGCTTCTACGCGTCCGCCTCAAAGAACTGAGTTCCACCAGCACACGCACCAGCATACCCATCAGCACACCATCGCCAATCCATTCGAAAGAGTGGTAAGGGATGCGTTTTCCATAGCTTAAGTGCTGCTTAGTCCTGTGTTGGACTGAATTCGATCTTCTGAAGCAAACGAAGAGAATTCCTGTTTGTAAACAAGCGCAAAAATATAAGAAGCCAGTTTTGCTGCATCCGCCTTGTGCCGGTAACTACTGGTCTGGCATCGCGAGTAGTATACGACGCCCAGCTCCATTGTCTTTACGTCACTGGTCACCCGGCTACCTCGGTCATGTCGCAGTGTTGCCGAGTCATTAGCTCTACCGCTCCTGAAACTTTTTCTGGCAGTTTTTGTTATTTCCGAGTACGGAGCTGGGAAACCCGCGAGTACCGTTCTTCAAGTTTTCGCCACGATACGTCCAGTTGCTGATCCTGGTTTATCAATTTGGCGGTTGCGTGCTCCACACTGCACAGCAATCTGAGTATATGTAGTGTATATCTCATCAAACCGCTGTCTAGACCCAGCAATTTTTTTCTCACTACTCGTCCATTTTCATGGCCCATTAGCTTGGTGCAGTGGTTTTCAACTGCGATGTCCTAAAGAACTTCAGTGGATACTACAGAAGCATACTGTATACGGCACTGTTTAATGTGAATGTCACGAACCGGCATTTCACCATCGACTTATGGCAGCGTCGGATTAAGCCCGTTCCTGACGGCTAAGTGTTGATACATCCACAGCCTCATTACAACTTCATGTACAACACAAACTACGGGGCGTTCCAGCCGAAAGTGAACATCTCGTATCCGACGAGAATGATGCCTTCGCCGATGCATAAAGAAACTCACCCGGCGTCACACAGACCTCGCTCCGTAAGACGGCTGTTTATGTTCGTTTGTCGTTTTTGCAGACGTCTGTGCTGGACCGCTGTAGTTTTGTTCGAACCAAAAGCAGTTCTGGATGCAGGAACCTTCGCGTGTGTCTCAGTTGGCAAACAACCATCAAGTGCCGACCTCACCTTGCCA
>JGI24022J15233_10010121_pt1 | contig 10677 bp, 3 predicted proteins | sample Ectturendosymbi2_FD_15233 | JGI IMG/M metagenome (IMG submission 15233)
CACCTCATTTCTGTGTGGAAAAGAACACTGTGTTGATCCCCAACTTCGTTACAAAAAACTTTGAACACGCGGTGATTGAAGGCATGGCCTCTGATAAAGTTCACAGCACTCACAACAATCGAAAACACATTTTTTAATTTTTCGGGGCATGCATGCCTGGGTTTAAATTTCAGGGGGTGTATCCCAGAAAAAAATTAGTGGTTCATACCCCATGTTTAAGAACCAGTGGCCTAGAGGTTGGGATTTAGACCTGGTAACATGAGCCAAAATGGCCCAAAACTACTTCACTTATGTCACTCACAAAAAATCTACAACTGCCAACCAAAAACTTTTTTTTTCGAGTGCGGAGTAAAAGACTTGATGAATCTTCTAAGGTTTTGAACAGCTCTCTAGCACAGTCAGCGAAGGAGCTATGGCGTAGGTAAGGCAACCGAAAACTGCTGTTTTAGGCTGATTTTCAGGTATAATATATTCGTAGACCGGCCGTCAAGGTGTTACCAGTTTCAGTACCGGCCGACATATATATACGTGAGGCGAAAACCCGCCACAGTTACTGGGCGGCATATATATATGTTCCTAAAGAAAATCTTCGTTTTCTGGCCCTGGCAGCCAAACCAAAGAGCCATTATTTTGGCTTAAGTTTTTTTGGAAACTAAGCTATCATCCAAGACTTTATAGCCCTTGATCGACTTTCTAGTTTCTCTGGAGCCGAAATTATGGCTAAAAAATAACAAATTGGATAAATAATAAAATTGCACAAAAGGTAACCTTGGTCATTTTTAGCTAAAGGCAATAACTCGCAAGCAGGTTGAGCTAAAGAGCTGTTCAAACCCTCCAAAACTCGGAAAGTTTTGTAGTTTAGAACTAAAAAAAAATTTAAGTTTTGGGTTTGGGGTGTTTGGTTGTTGACGTCATGGTTGGGATAAGTTTTGTGTTTTTTTTGTTGATGTCATCGGTTGATCCAACAAACCGATTTTGTGGCTCAAACCTTTATTGGATTCTAGGCTATAATACGAGTCTTCCGAGCCTTTGATCGACTTTCTAGCATTTCTGGGTCCAAAGGTACAGCCAAAAAATTCCAAATATTTCTGGAATCCCCTAGGTCAGGGGCGGGCAACCTTTTTCGGTTTGTGTGCTGAAATTGGCTAAATCAATGACAAAATTCTTCTGCGTGCCAACCAAAATTTGTGAGAACATGCTACTTGACATCCATAAAGGTGAATATAAAGAGCCTTGAAGATTGATACAAATGCACTCAAACAGTGAAAACACAATATAACCAAATTTACATTTATTCACCTTGAAAACAACGCCCAAACAAAAACAAAGCTTTGCCTCTTTCAAAACAAAAACATGCACAATAAACTTTTTAAACAAGACTTAAGTTACTTTTCAAAGAAAATATCAGTCCGACAAAAAGCTTTGATTACTTTTCTTGTGCTATATCATTGAGACTTCTGCTTCTGCATTACCGCTGATAGAGACTTTACATTGGGTTTATATTTTGTGACCCTCAGAGATATACACAAACTACTAATTTCATCGGTCAGGCTACTCCTATTACGAGACTTAAGAAAGTTCATAACTGAGAACAAAGATTCACAAGCATATGTAGATGAAAACATGGAGAGTAACGCTGTTGCAAAGTTTTTAAGCACGAAAAATTTTCAGGAATGACATTCCAAGCCTGCAATAGTTCGTTTTATGCACTTCTCTCCAGCATTCCCTTCTCTAATCGCTTTTTTTCAATGTTTTCCAAGTCAACTCTAAGTTCAATAAATGTTTGTTTCCAAATTGAGCTACTCTGAAATTCAATCAAGTGCATTTCATATTCATCCATGTCTATCCATGAAAACTTTTGTAGGCTTAGTTCCTCCATTTTTATACTGACTGGAAACCTCATGAATTTTGCTGTGTCTTCTAGTTCTGCCAGATAGAAGTGCTCGCGTGCCAAGTTCAGCACGTGTGCCAGGGGTTGCCCATCCCTGCCCTAGGGAATTAGTAGGTATTTCTCTAACTAATTTTTGGTCTTTTGGCCATAATTTTAGAACCAGAAATGCTAGGAAGTCGAAACCCTTTGAAGACTCATATTGTAGTCTAGTTTCCAAAAAAATCTTGAGTCAAAAAACTGCTGTTGGTGTTGGGCCCAATGACGTCATCCTCATATAAACAACATGTATGCATAGACATACTCCCATCATACAAACATCAACAAAAATCAAAAACCTAAAAGATTTTTTGTTCCAAAGTACAAGGCTTTCCAAGTCTTTAGAGGGTTTGAACAGCTCTGTAGCTCAATTGGCTGGTGAGTTATGGCTTTTAGCCAAAATGGCCAAGATTACCTTTCGTGGGATTTGAATTTTTACCCACTTTTTGGTTTTTGAGCCACAGTTGTGGCTCCAGATATGCTAGAATACCAATCATGGCCTCTAAAGTCTCAGATGATAGCCTAGTTCCAACAAAAAATTTGAGGCAAGAAATGGTTTGTTGGGTTGGTGCCCAGGGTCAGCTAAACTTAGTCAAAAAGGTGGAAAACATGCCCCCATTATGACGTCACCCACAAAAAAACTTAAAACGAAAAAAATTTTTTTTCGACATGAACTAGAAGACTTGCTGAATCTGCAGAAAGTTTAAACAGCTCTCAAGCACAATCGGCTGGTAGGTAATGGTGATGCAAAGCTCTGCCAAAACAATGGCTCTTGTGGTCCTTAAAGGTAAACCACTCAATAACAGTAGATCTTTCCATGTGAATCCATCTGGTAGCGAAAGTGTTAATGTAGATTTTGTGGTTTTAGATAAAAAAGGAACAAGAAATGCTTAATTTTTGAGTCATTTTTTGGACTGTGTTTAAACACTGGAGAATTCAACATAAATTAATATTGTTCAAAGCTAAAATGTGAAAAAGGTTATGCGTGAACATGGCAAACAAACTTTGACTTGACTATTAGCTAGAGAGAGAAAAAAATGACCAAAAGTGAGACCAAGTTAAAATCTTAAGCCAGGACTAGAGATCGACCGATATATCAACCTGATCCATATTTGGGTTTTGCCGATATATTGGTATCAACCAAAACTGCCAGTTTTATCTGCCTTAGTAGGTGTTGACAAAATGCTGTTACATTCCTCACACATCCAGACAACTTGTGCAAGAATGCACAACAAAGCAGGACAGCAAGCAAGTCCAACCACTCCCAACTTGGCTAAACTAATAGTTACAAAAGCTTGTTTTCGTCAACTGTTGTTTGAGGCTTGTTGAAAAGTCTTTCTGTTGTGGAGATTAAGCTGAAAGTTGGGTAGAAAGTGACTGTGTGCCAGTTAACTAACATAAGCGAATGTGATTTTACATCCAAAAACTTTTCGTCGACTTCAAAAGCGATGATGAAGCCCGTGCCATATTTTATTGATACAGATGGTCAGACTTTTGGATCAAGTGCAAGTGATGTTTTCCAGAAGTTTGGGGAAAAGTTAATTATTACTAATGTTGCTGAGCAACGTATCAACCAACCACTGCACATGCATAATAAATACCGCAATCGTCCTGACATGAACAAGACCGGTGGAAACGCTATATGACTTAAGGTGACCAACTTCAAACCTACTGTTAAAAAACTTACAGGTAAAAATCCAGGGGCAAGATTCACAGGACCAATTGTTTTTGAAAATGCACATTTTTTCTACAAATGCAATCGTTTTGTTTGTTCATTTTTTTGTGCTAACTAGATTTGGTCGTTTATTTCATTAGCATTAAAATGTTCTCAAATTAAAATAATATTTTAGCCATCACTAAAATCATAAGTGGTGGGTGCTTTTTAAGCAAAGTCACTGAAAGGGGGCGATTGAACAAAAAAGTTTGAAGACCACTGGTCTAGACTGCGCTACCACATGCAGCACAGTCTAGGTATTGTGTATGAATAAACTCCGGTTGTACTTCTAGAAAAGTTTGCACAGCATGAAAAAGTTTGACTGTAACTTAAGGTGCAGAAGTCTAATCGGTGCCTAGTTAGCACAGATTATTTAAAAAAAAGCTTGCTTGAAAAATGAATTGCATTTTATTAAGCAACATTTGTGGTGTTATGAATATGACTACAAATGCAATCGCTACTCATTAGTGACACAAACTGTTGCTGTAAAGCAGTTGCATATAATATCTTGGAAAGATTCCATGTTTCTTAACTTGATGTAGAGGCTATAAGCACACTGGTTTATACTGTACGCAAGCTAAAATGTCCTGTTCGTGGATTAACTTAATCGATATTTTCCATGGGCAAGTTAATGATAATTATGATCTCACAATCCAAGCTGTTGGGGTTTGTGGACATGGCACACAAGTTACACAAGCACCACTCCAGCATTTCACAAATTCGTTGAAGCGATGATTTGGCGATTGTTTGATAGCAGCACTGTAGTCAGTATGCATTGTTTCACCACAATTGCTGTTGCAGTGTCAGTGTATGCCACAATGCAACTTACGCAAGCTGAAAACAGTGTTTGTGATTGGATCAGAACTACCGCGGCATTATTGTGCAATTATCAGATGCCTAATTTGCACATGTGCACGTTAGCTGTTGTCATAGCGACCTATTATGGAATTTACTTCTGGCGGACAAGCGGCAATCGTTTATAGCCTAGGGCTGCTTAAAATAAGTAATTTGTTTAGGCTAGGTTGTAGATGCTTTTGTTTCCGCTGTGACAGCTGACTCATGCTCCAAAGTTCGTCTTTTCTGCTTTTTTATGAAAACGCATGCTAGTGTTGCTGCCAGTACTTCAATTGCAGTACAACTAATGCAACTGGTTTGCTTTTTCAGGGACATGCAGTTATTTAATGAACTACATCACATCAAAATTTCAAACTTGATTTAAGACTTGGATTTGACTTTGCAAATTGGAAACCCAACGAGTTGCAGAAGAGTCTGAAACGCTGGTTTGTGAAATATATGCCAAAACAAAATTTTGCATGAGTTACGTAGTACAGTAACTGTTAACAAACATACTATCATAGACCAAAAAAGTAACTGATGTTTTGGAAAAAATTTCTTATTTGGCAATGGTTAATTTAATACAGTGTTGTACTAACTTTAACCTCCTTAACTTGATGCTCCGTTTTGTACTTTTTCATTTTCATTGTTCCTTTTTTCCTATTGTTTCATTTTCATTGTTTCATTTTCATTGTTCCTATTGTTTTGTTATATTTAACATTCTTTTCTAATTCATGCCACTGTGTTTATTCATTGCAGACAGTGCATACTATGCCAACAAGTTAATCAGATTAATGAAAAATTATAGCAAAATATTGAGATTGCTGCAATTTAAAAAATTTTAGCTTATAAATCCTGATTAGAGATAGACCGATATATCAGCCTGGCTGATATTTGGGTTTTGCCGATATATTGGTATCGGCCTCAGTAGATATTGACAAAACGCTGTTATATTCCTCATCCACACAGACAACTTGCATAAGAAAGCACAACAAAGCAAATCAGGACAGTTATCTTGCAGCAATGCTAGCAGGTGCGTTTTCATAAACGAGCCGACAAGATGAAACATGGAGCACGCATTGGCCGTTGCAGCTGAAACAAAAGCATCATCATTCAGCAGATTAATGAAAAATCATAGCAAAATCTTGAAATTGATACAATTTGAAAATTTTTAATTCATAAATCCTGATTTTTGAAGTTTTTGAAAAAAGGTAAGGCATAGAATACATTGTTTTTGATAATGAAGCAGAAAACAAGATTTAAAAATTTTGGAAATATCGGTTATCGGCCCATGCATGGCCGATATATTGGTATTGTTGCCAAAAATGCTATATCGCCAAGACAAAACTTTTTTTTGTTGGAATGTGTCTAAAAGTGTGTGTAGTGGTCTTTAGAATTCCACCACTTGATTCATAGCAAGTAAACTTCTTGTGGGAAGCCATTGATAACACCTTCAGCGCAGAGTAAATTCCATGTGATTGTTCAGCAGCTGGTAAATGTTTTTTGGGTTGTTTTTACCTAGTATCTAACTTAAAAGTACTTGCTTGACTGACTTCAAATTTTCAGGTGAGATACATTTGCACAAGAAGAACATTTGTGTAAAATTTGGTTGTAAAAGACCAAGCACGAGAAAGTCATTGTGTTTGACACAATATTGAACCCAAATTTCTTAGGTAAGTGCATGGCCAGCCATGCGCAGCAATAGCATGGTGGACGGGAGTACACTTCCTCGATTCACAATCAATAACTTGGAAAGTTTGTGAAGAGTTAACCTCAAATTTTCAGGAAAAATACATAATCAGAAGAACACCCCTGCAAAATTTCGTTGCAAAAAATAGTTTCAAAATAGCCATGGTGCTGTATGCAACAACTACTCAACTGTACCATGTTACAAAAAGGGCGTCAGCAGTCTTCTACCTCAACAATAAGGAAGCTAAACGTGAGCTGAAAATTAATTTTGACAATGAAACCCTGCTGTTTTGTTCCAAGCCCGAATACCTCGAAGTAATGTTGGACAGGATGCTCACGTTATCTTACACCTCCTGTCACTTTGCAAAAAGCTGATATCATGCTTCACACTCTTGAGGCAGCTTGCTGGCTTGGGATTGAGCAACAACATTGCGAACAGCCACTTTAGCCCTGGTCTATTCAACAGCAGAGCACAGCACTTCTGGTGCAGTAGTGCTCACACCCGCTAATCAAGTGTAGGGTACCTATGTGCTTAGTAAGGCTGCTAATGAGTTGGTGTTTTGAACAAAAAAATTAATGTTACAAGAAAGTCTGTGGTACAAAGTTGTAGAGAAGCTTTGCCAAACACAGTGTGTTACTGTGCCAAATGTGATGTCAATATCTTCGTTAGGGCCACACATTGAATGACTTACTTTCATCTTAGCAAACCAAAGTTTTGTTTGAAGGTACCAAGAGCATTTGAATACTAACTGGACTGGTAACGACTGTATAGTGTACTTTTAATCACTTCCAAACTGTTTTGCCATAGGCAAATTTAGCTCTAATGGAAGAACAAGGGTACTTATAAATAGGTTAAGTGTTTGGTGCAAAGAAACACATGAGTAAATCAGAAAACTGGAGATCAGTTTTGCACTGAGGTGTCATTGGACATGTGGAAATCTACATGCACATGATAAAGAGGCACGAAAGACTGGCATTGCATTGAAAATGTCAAGCTGTTGTATTGTACGTACACATTACACAATGAAAAGCATACTGGGCCACTTGTGGGCTGCGGGTTTGACGTAGCTGCTGTTTGACATAAACATTCTCCAGTGGTGGCGAGACCACATATTAGAATTTCCAGGTCTCTTGTAGCAGGAAATATTTTCTGTGTAATGGCAACCAATGCTGCTAATGAGCAAGTGTTCATTATCGATGATCATGTCGTGAATAGCAGAAGAGCAAATTAAAAAGAGTTTCTCGATGAATGCCAACACTTTTTCAACAGTGCTCTGAGAAAGAAGCACTGAAGTTTGACTAGGTTTTACATTTTTACCTTATAGTGTTTTTCAAGACCTTCCATTGGTGGGGTAAGGCAAGGTGTGATTTTAGTCTATATCTGTTCAGTGTTTACCTTGCTGAACTCTTTGTCCAGCTGGGCATATACAGAGCAGGAGGCACTATGGGAAATACGGTTTTAAATCACCCACTGTTTGCTGTTGATATGTGTCTCAGTGTTCTTCAATGCCTTCTGAATATTTGTTGTGATCATACTGCTGGGCATAAACTTGTTTTTAATTGTAACAAGACAGGAGGTGTGTATCTCCTCTTGAAGAGCATAACATCCTGCAACACCAGCTATCTACCTGGATGGCACAAGTGTGAAGTGTGCTGACCAAGACTCAGTGTATTACTTATTGCCTCATAGAAGGATGACAAAGACACTCTGACGCAAGCAAAGTCACTTTATGTGCAGGAAACAAGCTCTGAGGCACCTTTCCTCAGTCCTGCTCCAAAATGCATTACTGCGTGTATATACCATGCAAGAGCATGCCCGTCACCTGTGGTGCAAGTATGCACAGTCTAGTATTAAATGCCTCTGCATTGCCTGCAACATTGCTAAAACCGAATTTTGCATTACATCCCGTTTGGAACATAAGATCTGCACTTATCAAGTTTCCTATTTTGTCAGGAAATTTGATGCCCCAATTAGAAACAATTTTCATGCCCTTGTTAAACAATGCGCATCTTTATCCAACTTTTATCAGGGTTCCCATGCGGCATTGAAAGTAATAAAAAAGTATTGAATTTCACAAATGGTTTTCAAGACCTTCAAAAAGTATTGACTTTGGCCAAAATCTACATTAGGTATTGAAAAAGTATTGAAATTCTAAATTGAAAAGAAATCAGAAGTATCTGAGCAGAATTTTACTGAAGGCAAAGCACTTAATTATTTGTGCAGTGTTATGCAATGTGCAAAATTGAGTTTCATGGTTAAGAATTTTGAAAAATGAAGAGAAGTAATGGTATTGAAATTTTTACATTTGGTGTTGAAAAGGTGTGGAAAATTATTTGTAAAAATGTGTGGGAACCCTGTTTTATCTGCTAATTTCAATTGGTCTTACACTTTTAAAAATCTGCATTTTTCTCCACCTATGTCAGGTGTCTGTGTGACCATGACCAAATGCAGTAGTTACTAGTGCTTCGCTTCAGTGTTTGTTCCTCTTTGCTACTGCGTGTGTGTGCCAGCCCAACACCTACCCTGTAATTTGGTGTGTGAACACTTTTACCCTACCCATGTTCTCTTTTAACCAGTGTGTATGGTATGAATCTTGTGAATGAGTCAAACATTTAAGTTATAAAAAAATGAATGAATGAATTTATTTTGCCAGCAGACACGAAGTCCATAGTACAAGAACACACATTCTGCACAACGCAGGTTGATAAAAACAGACAAAACAGAACGTTTTACAATGGCGTTGGAGGCTGAATCACAGGGTTATAGACACATTCTTAACACTACTGTTCGCTAATCCGTAACACTTGGTACAACAATACTGCATAGTAGAATGCTAATTCCTAACCTGGTCGAGGCTAGGTAAAGTACAAATGCGTTGTGGTATAACACGTCCTCAAACAAAAAACACTGCAATGTCCGAGTACTCAGTCACAGTAAAATGCGGTTGTAGTGTGCAAAGAATAAAGACGAATATAAACAATCTGAGTGCATCAAAGTATGCAACCATACATTGTTAGACCTTCTGTATCTTTCAAGAAACAGGTACACATTTTTTCTTAATAATGCCTCAAAGGTAGGAATATTACAGTGAACCTGATGACTACTCTCCAGGGCAAGTCGTATAGAGCTCTGCATCCACAATTATAGGCCACACGCAATCTCTGCATGCATGACTTTCTGAAATCACACCATAATTGTGATGCATACGTGGGCGTACAAAAGGAACGAAAAAGTACATTTTTAACTGCATTTGAATATCGGGAAAAAGAGGCTCGCAACTTGTTTGCTGCACGATATTGATGAATAACACATGGTGATGTTGCGGAAATGCATTTCTTCAATATCATTAAAGGGGAAAATCTTCAAGTAACTAGTCTCCGCACAGATGAAGGGTTTCAATCCATCAGCAAATACTTTTTATAGGAAATTGATTTCATGTAACACTATGCATCTTCAGTCCTACGACCTTATTCAGAGGGTAAAGCTTGCTCCTTTTAATTTAGAAATGGGTGTTTACCTCTGATGTATAACAATGTATTGCATATACAAAAAGTGTTTTATGTTAATGTTGTGTTGTTGATTCATCTGGGCATATCACATTTCTTGTGCAGATGCATATATCTTTTTCAGATCTATGGTTTTGTTGCATTAATAAAGTGAATAATGTCTGGAGCTGATGAGGCTGGAAAGCTGTTCATTGGTGGCTTGTCTTGGGCTACCACAAGCGAAACTATGGAAACCTATTTCTCGAAGTTTGGTCGACTGTCTGAGTGTGTCGTAATGTGTGACAAAGTGACTGGTGATTCACGTGGGTTCGGGTTTGTTAGGTTTGAAGATCCGCAGTGCGTTGCACAAGTTTTAAAGACACGCCCACATATTTTAAATGACAAGCAGGTCGATCCTAAGCCCTGCACGCCTAAGGATGAACAGATCAAAAAGAAGGAGGCTGAACGGTTACACATAACAACTCATAAAATTTTTATTGGGGGTCTGCCAAGAGATGCCACTGAGGAACAAGTCCGGGAGTATTTTGAAACATATGGCCCTGTAGAGGAAGTTACCTTTGTGATCAGCAAGGTGGATATGAAGAACAAGGGCTTTGGATTCGTGACGTTTATAAATGAAACTTCTGCCCAAAAGGCTGTGGCAAAGCATTACCATGAAATTGCTGGACGAACTATTGAAGCGAAAAAGGCTCAACCCCGCGAAAGAACAAACAAAACCAATTATTCCAAAATGGAAAGTCAGCAAAACAATCAATCGTGGCAGAATGGACCATCCAGTTACATGGGTTCTGGAAATGGAACGGGTCCTAGTGGCGGCCCTTCAATGCCACCAAGTGGAAATCCTATGGGTTCGTGGGGAATGAGCTATGGCATGCCCGGTGGTTACATGCCAAATTCTGGTTATGGAACTTACGGTGGATATGGTACTGGGTATGGCTATGGCGGTGCCATGGCTAATCAAATGGGTGCACCATTTCCTTCAGGTTACCCATCAATGGGAAATTAC
>JGI24022J15233_10010122_pt1 | contig 10677 bp, 7 predicted proteins | sample Ectturendosymbi2_FD_15233 | JGI IMG/M metagenome (IMG submission 15233)
ACACAAATATCATCAGCAAACATCAAGTGATTTAATAAGACTTCACCAACATAACACCCTGCTTTAATGTTGTTTAGTTCATTGGACAAATCATCTACTGTAAATAAACACCAAACAAGGTTGGACTCAGTACTCCCCCTTGTTTAACCCCATTAGACACATGAAACAGTTCAGAAAAATGCTTGCCCCATTTTATTTGCATCGTTTGTTCCTTGTACTAATGTTTCAGTAGGCGCACAAAACAGATTGGCACCTTTCTTTGAATTGGTTTCTCAAATAACTTCATGTGTAGTGCTCGATCGAATGCTTTCGAGGCATCTAAAAACACCGCATGAACAGATGAACCATGGGTTATAAAGTATGAAGCAGTTTGCTTTTGTTTCAGCCACGTTCCTGTATATGCCGATAGTTCTCCAATAAAAATTTGTGTTCGAATAGATTTATGAACCCTTCCAATGAATTTATAAATTGTTTGTGTCAGTTAGATATAACAAAGCAAAAGTTGCACGTGCAAAGGGACAAGTGTGAGGAAAGGTCGTCGTTAGTGAGAATGCCTGTGAGCATTTGGTCCCCTCCGACTGCAAATCAACGGTTACATTTACGATCTTCACATGACTGCCTCCCTTCGCTGTTTTGGTTTGGCCTACCAGCTATAAAAACCTGCCATCGCGCCTGCCCGACGGTCGCTCAACGGTTTAGAATGTTGTCAGTGTTTTATTGACGTTGACAAAAAACAGGACAACCAAGCGAAACAGAGAAAAAGCGTGCCGAGCCGAGTTCATCCCAGTTCGCGATGAACAAGCGAAAACGTCGCGTAAACTCCGGGCACCTGTTCTGACTGACAATACGAGACGCACTGCCTTTTCGGGCAGAATGGCTTTGTCACAGAGGTTCTGGTTTGTGAAAGATATTGACAAGCTTGAAAAAACTGCACCACGCCTGCGCAGGGCAATGGTGTTGGGACGTCTGTCGGATCTAATGCAAATAACATGTGGAACAAACTCAAAGTAGCAGAAACGCAAAATTGAGTATCTTCAAGGTTGCACAAAGTTGGTTTTTACTAACAAAGGGTTTTAAAGCAGAATGATGCTGATGCAGAACCAATCAAAAAGTTGTGCTGGTCCAAGTATTGACGCTAATTATGATCTGCTGGTAATAAAATCGGTCTCTTATAATTCATAACACGACATTTACGTTGGAAAATTGTTTCGTTGGGTGGTGAATTATATCAAAGCAATTATCGATGGGTTAATTTAGCTGCCAACACTTGATAAATATGTACTGTATTTCGTGGTTTCGGAACTTTTGCCACATCCTTGTTTTGACACCATTTCCTGCTATTAGCATTTCAATAAAATTGGCCTGTTTTCTTGATAATTTCCCAATAACTTTGCTTTTAAATTGTGTCACATGACTTAACACGTTTTTCTCAAAACAGACGATGCCGTTAGTACGAAAACAAATTGTAACAAATATATGCACCCGTTCTCGCGAAACGAACGTATAAGCTAATTAGGAGTAGTGTATACTAAATCGGACGGTGGGGTGCCTTGCAATAGCTTCCGTTTGTAATCAGCAGTTTCAGAGATCAGGTCTTTGCGTTGTTGCAGTATTTAGAATTACAAAATACAACGCCCTTTTTGTTGAAAGCAAGAACTACGTCAAATTTCAAGTTGCTTTTGAAAATACCTGCTTAATGTGAATTAAACCGGAGCACGAGCACGTTGCGCTCACATGGTGTTTCAAATGTGATAAAATACCGTGCGATGTCACCTCTCGCTGATCGTAAAGGATTTAACCTTGTTACTGCTAGTTTTTAACGTAATAAACAACATTGTACTTTGTCAATTTCTTTCGTATGAAATTTTTTTGCATTCAGTGTGTAATCATTTTCGACAACCGCGCGCCCAGAAGGGTTGAATGAACGTTATCGAAGAGTTAATTATTGGTGTGTTTTCAGAGATGCTTCTCAAAAGCAAGCAAAAAATAAGAAACAATGTCATATTATAGGAGAAATGCTTGGAAACTGGTTTTCAAACTGTGGGCCATGGTCCAGTAGTGGGCCACAAAGACATTTCCAGTGGATCGCAGAGCTGTTTGGAACAGGCTACATGGCGTGCGGTTTTCCGAGTATTAACCTTTCGATATTTGCGTTTTGTATGCGTTGCTCATAGTGCAATGATAGCCAAGAATAAATTGTATCAGTCTCCTGTTTGTTTCAATTATAAAATCAGTTTCGACCTCAAATCGATTTTAACATTTGTGCCAGTGATGCCTGTTGTGGATGTGCGCCAAATCAGCAATAAGAGCAAACAATAAGCAAAATGACGTAACAAAAACTTTAAAAGTTGAGCGCGATGCTCGGTTTGGTCTGTCGTTAAGCGAGTCAAGAGTTCGAAATCTTCTAGCCAAAATGCAGGAACAACTATCTCAATAAACTATGAGTTTTACAGTAATTTCGTTGAAAAACAAGCTACTAGCAGCTCTTTTGTCTTCATTTTCTGAAGTTTAAACAATCGCTTGTGTCCAGAGGCTTCCGACCTTTGCTTGGGGCTACTGCGCTTGAATTAGAAGTCCGGCTGAGAAGCAAGTAGAAAATGAGAATCGGTGTCTTTTCGCGACTTAAGTTTTAAGACGAAGAAAAAACAAAATATTTTCTAAAAGTTCATTCATTCGAACGGTGCACAGTTCACCATCGATGTATCACAAACATGTCGTTCTTGGTTTGATGCTTGTAAAGTACTGGAGCGACTGCGTTTATTGTGTTTCTGTGTTTACCACACAGTGCGGCGTGTTGAACAAAAAACTGTAATTTGCTTAAAGCAATCCGAAATGCTAATTTTGTATTTCTTTTGACTCGCGTGGCTCTGTTTCTTCTAACCTTTTTCCGACAAACGAACATTTCTGCCCAGGAACGCAAACAACAGTGTTTTTCCGTGGTGCTTCGTCAAAGCAGCAGATGGTCAAGCAAGAGCATCATTATGTGACATCCCAACGTGCAGAAGTATGTGAACTATTTAATGCGGTTACATGTAGGCTTCTAACGGTGAAGGTTGCATTACGCAAATAGCCACATAAAGTCTGCATACGTAATTGCGTAATTACTTCTTATTGGGTGTGATTGGTTGCCAAGTAATTGCTTGTGTATGTACATTAAGTCTTTTGAGTCTAACTCAACTTGCTAACCAAGGATGTATACGATTGCAATTGAAATTCTTTCGTATTTGTGAATCTTTTCGAAACTTCAGTTATATTGTCAAAGGTGAAACTGTCTAAGGTGTTGCACCGTATCTTTAGCCACAGACAAATTCGCGGCGATGTTTGTGATCCTATTAAATGAGACTAGAGAAACAATACTCCAAAGCCTTTAAAAATCGATGCAAATATTTTGAGTCAGCGGAAAGAGATAGCTGTAACTGTATTTGGTAGTTGGAATCACTGCTTCGTTGCGTCGTTTGCAGCTTTATTACCTTAGTCGTTTGGTTTGTTGCAGCGCCGGCGTATATTGGCTGCTTTCGCCGCACCATCGGACCCAACTCGACAGCGTTGATGAACGGGAAACATTTTCGGTTAAACGACGCCAAGATGAAGATTGCGCGCTGCCTCAACTTCTGCCGCAGACGAAAGTATGCCTACGCAGGCCTAACAGATGGACACTCGTGCTATTGCTCGAAATGGGCATCGTCTGAGGAAGCGGACTTTGCTCTTTCCGATGAAAATCGCCTTCCCAATTTGCAGTGCAGGGAAGCGGTGTGCGCCAGTGATCCTGTTCACGCGTGCGGAGGCAAGAACGCTTCTGCCGTGTACGACAGTAAGTGTTTCTGACTCAAATCTTCTTTGACCTGTGTGGTCCTTGTGCTCTGTTGAGAGTGTTTCGAAAAAGTCACGGCTAAGTAATTTTAAGTGCACGTTTTGCTGGCGACACGTTTGATGTTTTTCCCGAAAGCCTCGGCTAAGCAGGATTACAACAGAGAACACGCTATCAGGTTGGAAATAGTAAGATTCGTTGTGGCATATTACTCTAATCATGAGCGAATCGTGCAAAGCCAAAACTAACCAAAATACAAGCGTGCGTCCGCACACTCCATTGTGTCCGCGCTCTTTCTTCAACAAATTCCACGCAAGGCTATATGTTGCAACCACTTGCTGAGCAAAGATCTCGGATTTGACTGACAAGTCGATTGCGTCGTTCCAACAATATCCTCCGATGCGACTTTGTTCGAGTCTGTCTTTAAACCAGTGATTTTCAACCTTTTTTGTACTGTGACTCATTGTATTAACCCACTATAACCCAGCGACTCCCATCTAAAGCACGAATAAAGCAAACGTAAAACAGCTGTGTACATAAAATATTTACTCGCGACACCTCCAAAAATGGTTCACGACCCCTGTGGGGGTCACGACCCTCAATTTGAAAACGCACTGCTAAACAAAGCGGTTGGACAACAAGGAGCACGCTAAAAATAGTCCAAAGTAAACAAATTTTACTGCAAGTTTGAAGATATCATCATACATTATACGATTACGAGACCGGGTGCGCATTATCCAAGCTGAGCAGCTTCATTTTGCAGTGACACGATTTGATAGATTGCTCTCAGATAATCGACGAACTGCATTAGATAGTTGAAAATTACCACAGTCTGTGCATAGCCAGCTCCGAACGCGTTTCTCAAACTTCTAACGGATGAGCGCGCTATTTTTGCCCGACGCAGGCTTTTAAGTTTTTCAGTCCAAAGCGTCTCGGACGCTTGTTTCCACTGCTTTGTTCTCTGTGCTTGAATTAATCACGTCGAGGGTGGTACCACATGTTTTTGAAAGATATTCACTGGTCAATAAGGAGCAGAGTTGGGCACATGGCCATTTGCGCATTGCAAAATATGGGGATTACCGACGGTTTGTAGATATTGGTATAGTCACGTATAACACTTTGTTCCGACGCTTTTATTATTAATTATTGAGGAAGTTTCTATAAGCATTGCACTTTTGAAAGTAGAATTAAAAAAAGCAATATAGTGTTGCTAACTCCTTGTTGAAACGCTAATCTTATCTTTATAAACCACCTCGCTCCCTATGCAATGCATAACAGAACGCGAAAACTGTCCATGGCTGCTTGATGTAGTCGTACGCAAGGAAGATTGGTGAGAATTTGTTTCCATTAAAAGCTAAAGCTTTTATTTTTCTCGCCGATCAGCAGTTCACTGCGGTGCAAACTGAGTTGCCTGACCTTCGGCTGTTAATCAGACCTCGATGAGAGGACACGATCTGTCTTAACGACATCATAACCTTTCGAAGAAAAACACTTGAAAACAGATTATACGGACTTGTTAATGTGCTGTTGCTCCGCCGCTGCATCTTCTAACTTCTTAATGCCAGGCATAGTTGCAGGCAGTCGAAGTCTTGCTGCCACTTAGTGGTAATTACAGTTGTCAAATACCAGCGAGTGGCGTCAAAACGTTTGGCAGAAAAAAATTTGAAATATTTTTCTCATATCCTTTAGTTGTTGTTTTGTCATAAACCAAGCCTTCAACCTCATTGACAAAATATGCGCACGTTGACGCAATTTGAAAATTTTTCCATTGGTATGAGTTGGTCAGTAGTCGGCGCGAACTGAAACAATAGCGTTTGCACAATGTAATATCCTGCTTTAAAGGCCTTTGGTACAAAATTTCGTTGTTGCGAACGTGTTTCGGTAAAGCCCATTTGCATGTTGACAGAGGAATTGCATTGCCACGTAGAATCCAGGGTGTGGTTGGCAGCGATTAGAGGAGGAATCTGTGTGAGCAGCACTGAGCACTGCAGTTTAGCTCTGCTGTGTTTGCAACACTGAGCGCAGGACAGGTGGAACATTCATGTAACTCTTCCGAAAATTTGTCGGCTACGAAATGGATCCCTGCACAGCGAGTCACGTTGTTTCAAAATCTTTCCGGTTTGAAGAGAATGCACTTCTGAAATGGAAAACGTTTCAAAAGGACGTAGAACGTTGATTTTTAACTATTTTTAATGGCACAACTTGTCACTGTATTTGATTATGCGCTCCCTCCACACCGGAGAAAATGGATATACCTTGCGCATGCGAACCATGAGGACGGGTCGTCTGAATCGCGTTTACGTGGCACCTTATAAGATCTTTAGTAACTTTTTTAGGTGCTGTGTAACCCTTATCACACCCACAAATCAATGACCTATTACACTGTTTTTTTCAGCAAGAGCGGGGTCGTGCAAAGCCACGTATTACAACGTCGCGCGCGGGACAATTTATTCTCCCAGGTGGCCTGGTCGATATCAACACAACCTTTCCTGTTCTTGGAGGATCTTCGTGCCAAAAAAGTACTTGGGAAAATCAAACAGCTTGGTCTTTTCATTCACGTATTTTGACCTGGAACCAGTCAAGGACAACTTGACCATCTACACTTTTGAGAGCTTGGTGGACACAAAACCTACCAAGATTGTGTCGCTCCATGGGTCGGAACCTCAAAGTGATGTCGAAATTCCTTTAAAAAATGCGATGTATGTTTTTCTGCAGTTTGACTCTGACGGACAAAAAGCTCATTACGGTTTTACTATAACATTCAAAGGTAAGCTGTGTTGCCTTCTACATAATTTTTTTCACCAGTGAGGATCAATAATGCGTAAACCCTTCTGCAAAAAGAGTAGAGCTAATGAGAATTCTCGCGTTTCAATCATTGCTTTATTTTATCTTCATATATCTAAAACCACTTGGCAAATGAAGGAATCATTCTGCGAGGCACTTTTAACTTCGTTCAAGGCCCGAAATTCTTTTTGAATGATGTAACATTTGCTGCGTCTTAGCGTGCTCTAACAAGAGAAAGCAATTTCGGTGTAAGCCTCTCTGCCCGTTGTGGCGAACGAAACTTTTGCAAAGTAAGGTTTAGCATCGCACGCAGACCAACACTGTTTTGATGTCGTTCCAGGAAAAATTTTGTGGAGGAGGCAAAGTCAGAAACAGTACATATACAAAACGTACAGCTCTTATTAACTTTACTATTTGTATAATTGGGAGGCCACGCAGGTTGAGACCATAAAATGCATTCTATTCTTGCTGCCTGGATTGTATAATTAACTGTTTAAGACAGAGTCAGGCAAAATAATAAGGGAATGGAATCTCTAAAATGTCTTTCTTAGTGTTGGGTTAATTTGGTCGCCTGTGAACTCGTATCACTTTTTTCCATATAATAAGAGTTTCTGTTATCAGCAATTTAAAGGAAGTAGCGATGCACCTTGTCCCAATTGGCTGCACACCTTCGGGGACATTATTAAGTTCCCTGCAACTCTTTTTTTTCCACATTTCGGTCCAACTTATACAGCAGTCGTGTACCCAGGGGAATACAGAGAGGAGGAAAGGGAGGCACAATGCCCCTGGCGTTGAATCACTGGAGGAGCCCAAAAGTCCCAACAGTGTCGCAAGTCCTTTCCTCAATACAGTACATTTGCTCCAAGGGGGCGCCAAAGGTGTTTCTTGCCCCGAACTCCATCTAACCTCGGTACGTTCCTGCGTGTACCTGACCGTTTTCCGCACATTCAGGCCTCGCGGTAGCACTTCCAGATTTTGACGTATTTTGGGACTCAGGCTTCACATAAATCATCATAACTCAGCACATAAAAACAATGGTGGTCTTAGCAATTTGGAGGCCCCAATGCAGAATAGTTTCGAGGCCCCTGCGCGTGCGTAAATGAAAGATCGAAATAAAGGTCCCTGTTTTCAAAAAGGAGGATTGTATCTACAGTAACACTGATGCCTGATGCTCAATTTTACACTAACTCATATACCTTCTTTGTTCGTACATTATCCTTCTCATATATGCACCATAATCCACTGCAATACGCAAATACGACAATTGCACAGCACACAACGTACAGCAAACTATAATACCTCGTTGCTCCTGAACGTAAATGGACAGAAAATACCTGAGCATGTCCACCAGCTTCATTCGTTCGCCTTGCACAAAAACAGGAAACCAACCCATACGTCAAATCAGTGCAGTTTACAACTATCTGAAATATTGATGGAACTACAGATGATTTTCAGATTTTTCATGCTTTGCTATTATGGCGCCAATGTGCTGCCAATCACAGCAACTTCCTGCAGACAGACCAGCGGGCATTTTGGAAAAAAGTTTACAGCATGAACAATAAACTGCATTTTTGCCAGGGAAATACACAAGCCAACCTCTTGTATTCTTTCATTACTCATTCTTCCATAAAAGTAGTTTGTACTGAATCTTCTTCCCATTTCATTTCTTGGGATATAAAGTACAAACTGACTTTCCACATGTTGCGGGCCTATTTGAAAAATCTTTGTTGCAATTTACCTATGTTCATCAACATTGACCTTTGACCAGTTGCCGCGACACTGTCGACAGTAGTTTTTGTTTTTGGCTCCATTGAGTTTAATGGTTTCCAATGCAGTAGCTGGAAGCACCTCATTTCCATCACTGGAGATTGCAGTTGCGGAATTTTTTGCAGTTTTGTTGATGGTATAGTAAATGGTGATCTGCTGCCAAACCATCATTTGAAATGTCAGCACACGATGTACCTTCATGCACTGCCTCAATGCAGTCAACTGCCATCGGAATGCACAACTCAACTGTACCCTGACAACTTTCATTCTTACAATTATCACAACCGGCTGAAGTCTTTACAAAGGCAACAAAAACAAGAGTTAATATCACGAAACTACTATCTTTGGTATGTCCTGAATAAGTTACGCTAATGGCTTTCTCTACATGCTATTTTGCTTAAGGATATGTAAACGTGGTAACTAGTAGATTTATAAGCAAGAATGGTAGGCTAGCAGCTAAATCTTGCAGCCCTATTAGCAAAAATGATTCAAAAAAGTAAGGGCTCAATATTATTTAAATGTAAACCTCTTAAATTTTGATTGGGGTCCCATATTTGTTATTGAAGAGTATTGAGCCAAATTAGCTATGACCAAAGAATAAAGGGCCTGCTTATCCTTTGATATGCGGCCCTTTACATCTTGGTTGTGGGCCTCTTACAGTTTGACTGGGGCGCCTTGTTCTTTGATCATAGGCTATTTATGTTTTATCATTTTAGTGTGGCTTCTTATCTTCAGGTTGAAATGTGCTAAAACATCAATGATCACAATTTCATATAGCAAATTGAAGTGCATTTTTTTGCTAAATAATATGCAAACATTATAATAAAAATACAATCATAAACGAAAGCTGATATATCTTTGTAAGTCTTCAAACTGAAATTGGGGCCTCAAAGCACGTAAATTTAAAATGGGGGCCCCCGTTTTGCACACTCTCCACACTTCCTAAGACCACTACTGCGCCAAAACAAACAACTTTTACTCACACATGAATGTAGTGGCGTTACTCGGTACTCATTTCAGTGGACAGGCAGAGTGTGTGCAGAACGAGTGGGCGTTGGTTTCGTGGGGTTGTGTGAAAACAGGTGGAAAAGAGGCGAACGTGGGCTGGACATCTGAGCTTGATGTATTGCAAACGAGTAACAGACTAAACTTTGCAGATGGAAAAGAATGTAATTAGCTCCCTCGTTAAAATATATGTGTGTTTATCTCAACAATCAGCCTGTGCCAGATAACGGTTATATGTGAGCAGTGACATCGGGCACTACGTCAATGTTTTATTGGAATTTAATTCAAGTTGCGTGATGAGAAAAGTATATTAGTTAAATTGGTTTATTTTCGTTTATACGCGGCTTTTGTACTTTCTTCGGTATGTCACGAGTGGTCTGGGGCGCCCGCTTCCGCTTGCAACGTAGGTCACGCGGCTGCTTTCGCAGTGAATGCTGCAGTGGTGAGGAGTCAATGGCAGCCCCGCGTGTGAACGTTTCCCTTGCATCCACCCATCAACGCCGATTACGACGCTGGACAGGCGCAAGTACCGTTTTTTTAAGTCTTCGGTATGACCCATTCCGAAAATCGTACCCAGCCTATCACCTGTGTTGGCGTGTATTCAACGAACAGTACCATCTACTCGAGAAAATTGATTTGATTTTCTTTGTTACAGTAAAGAGGCGGAGCGCAATAACCGGAAATTTCACGTATATTCAAGGAACAAGAAATCCGGGTAAGTAATGTTCCGCTAAAGAAGGGGCACAAAATGCTAGTTGATGAATAATGCGGCTTGAAACATCTTTTTATTATTCAATATCAAATGATCTTTTCAAAGACACTGAAGTACTCTTAATTCCGGCATAAACCGTACATTTTGTTTCGCTGTTTGTGTAAATTTTCTTTATGACGCACGTTTATTCTTTTTCTAGTAGTACTTGAATGCTGGATCATATCAATACTATGATCGAATGCCTTGGTATACGACAATTAAATTAATAAACTGCAAATTATTCTTTGGAAAACGTGATGTAGGGGGACATGAGAATGAGGTACTTTGTAGAGACCTGACCTTGAAGTGACTAATTTCAGGAAGTGCGTAACTAGTCACTTCAGGTTTAAAGGACCTTAACTCATATTGTCATAAACGTAAAAATTAAGCTTGAATGACTTGTGAAGCGAAACAATTTTTTGGCGTATAACTTCGTATGTTTTTTTTTATTGAATTTGATCCATTTTTTCGAAGTTCTTACTTACCTTAGGGTGTCGCATTTGACTTAAGCTGATGCTGCACAAACTTGTTCTATGGAATGGAAGGCCTTCTATCCGGTTTT
>JGI24022J15233_10010123_pt1 | contig 10676 bp, 9 predicted proteins | sample Ectturendosymbi2_FD_15233 | JGI IMG/M metagenome (IMG submission 15233)
GGGGGGGGGGTCGGTGAAAACAAACACAATTCACTTTGCACCGCTCGTGAAGAAGTAGCGTGGTTGCCGCACCTTCTTATACCTTTTCCTGTTTTTTTTAATTCCCCCAAAGTCATATTTATGCGCGGAGCTCATTTTACTTGGCGACGTGAAACAAGGAACGTCCTGGTGAATAGTACCGAAAAGGTGCCACACGAATGCCTCGAGCACAACAAAGCAGCACAAGCTACAAAAAAATGTGGAAGTCGCCGAAGCAACAATCCTCACATTCCTTCTATGGTAATTCTCGCATATGTCATCAATCAGGTGACGTTCTGCGAAAACAAGCGATGGAAAATTTCCACGGTTGACGAGTTGTTTTTATTCAAACACCCGTCACAAAACAACCCGGAAGCTTGCAACCAGCATCCAGGCCACGAGCCATTTGGCCTCCAAAGACCCAACTTGACAGTTGACGCCAAACCTTGCGTAACGCACCAACAGACAGTGGGGCCTAAAAACTTGGTGTTGCCTGACGCATCTTCTGCACACCAAGAATCCGCATTTACCATCGTATTTGAAGTGCACATCGTCTAGCAGTGGTTCGTACGGGGGGAGGAGGGAAGACTGGGCCTTTGTGCTCCAGGAAGGTCCACTTGACGCTGTTGTCCTTGTTGTCCCCAGCCTCCTCCCACCACTTCCACTTTTCTTGGACTTCTTTTTTTGGTTTCTGTGCATGTCGTGCGAATGAACAGTCAGTGTGAATTGTGACAGACAATATTGTTTGTAAAAGTGGCAGCAGGAGTTTGCACATTTCTACTGGTTTGAAACAGTGCGTTGTTGAAGTGGGGCACCAAATCGATTTGAAATTCATGATGATTGTGACGAACAGTGAACTTGGAATTATAAAACGATTGCCATAAAGTTTTCAACTATCCGTTAAACGATATGAAAAACAAAATTTAAAATTAAGTGTTGGTCATTATGGCCTCATCCGCACGGCATTTGTCGAAATGGGGAGGGAAAACCCTAAATGCCACTGCGCATCTTAAAAACACGTTTAGACTCAATTCAACTGAGTCATGATTGTGAATATGTAAGACGTTTTTCACAGCGACATCAAAAATAGGACACGGTGGAGCAGAAAACTACCAGCACAACAAACAAACAGTCTTCCATCTCACCTCTGCTGAGCTTCCTTCTCCTTACCCAGTTTTCTATTCAAATAAACAAACACACGTTAGTAGGTTATTTTGAACTCCCCAAACATTTTCTTCCACGGCAAGTTGCGTTGTAGTCCGGTGGCACGGACGGATAAGCGTGCAATAAAGTTTTTTTGCTGTTTCTATATCTCCGAGGTGTGCTCTTAAAGCATCTGAATGATGCCACTCTGTAACCCTTGGCAGTGTTGCCACTCATAGGGGAAAATCCCTACAGTAGGAATTTTTAGGCTTTTCTATGGAATAGGGAATCCCTGCGGGAAAAATCGCTGTTTTGTGGGGATCCGTAGGGATTTTTGTGTTTAGAATTTTTATCGTTTTGTCTCTACCTTTGTGATACTTCACCCACGTGTTTGGTCAACAATTTATCAATGAGCGCGCTTGCAAAAGGCATTATCCAATTTGGAAGGCAATGAATCCTGGGGGTACTGGGTTAGTTTTGACGTTAGTACTGCAGTGTGGCTAAGTTTTCTGATGGCTAGATTTGTATTCTGAATGAAAACCAAGGCTTAGCCTATTAGGTGCAGCCAAGTCTTCCTATTAGGTGCAGCCAAGTCTTCTAATTTGCAAAGACTGCAATACATGTACAGTGAAATGTACAGTTGTTAGGCTATGCAATGTGTTTATAACTGCATTACCTCAAAGCACTGCTGAGGTTGAAAAAACTTTCTTCCGTTTGAATAACAATGAGAACAAGCTGAGAGATTGTCTGGTTGTGTGCACTTTGGAAGCAATAAATAATTTAATTTATTTATTTATGTCCAAACACAAAGTCCATAGTATGAACACACACACTCTGCAGAACGCAGGTCGATAAAAACAGAACGTGGTACAAGGCATTGAAGCCGGCGGAATCACAGGGTTACAGACACTTTTTGCAACTGCATTGAAGACAGAACCATGGGGTTACAGACACATCCTTAACACTATTGTTCGCTAGCACGCAACACTTGTTGCAAAACTACTGCGGAGTAGGGCGCCAATTCCTAAATTGGTCGAGTCTAGGTAAAATGCGAAAGCATTGTGACATGACACGCCATCAATCAAACGGATACTGCAAAGTTCGTTCACTCATTCACAGAGTAAAATGCGATTGTAGAGTTCAAAGAATAGGGACAAATACAAACAATCTGACTGCATCAAAGCAGGTAACCATTTGTTGTTTGATTTTCTGGATCTTTCGAGAAACGGGTGCATGTATTTTCGTAACAGAGCCTCAAAGGTAGGAAGGTTACATTGCATCTGGTGGCTACTAATACTCGCCCTCCAGGGCAGGTTGTATAGAGCTCTGCATCCAAAATTATATGCCACAGGCAACCTCTGCATGCATGACTTCCTGAAATTACACCACAACTGTGATGCATACATGGGCGTACAAAAGGAACGAAAAAGTACTTTTTAACCGCATTTGAACATCGGGAAAAGGAGGCTGGCAGCTTGTTTGCTGCACAATATTGGTATAGCAGTTGTCTCTGAATGTCTTTGTCATCTGAGAGCTCAGTATCTATTACAATCCCCAGATGTTTGTATTGGTCAACAGATTTTACGTATTGACCACCCAATTTTAATAATGGAGTGGCTGCGCTGTTTGCACTCTTAGCCTTAATTGTCATACAAACAGTTTTGTTGGAGTTGAATATAATCCCATGCGATTTTGCATTTGCCTGGCACACAACTAGCATTCTTTGCAACCAATGTACACTGGGACAAAACACACAAATATCATCAGCAAACATCAAGTGATTTATTAAGACTTCAACAATATAACACCCTGTTTTAATGTTGTTTAATTCATTAGACAGATCATCTAAATAAATGGCAAACAAGTATGGACTCAGTACTCCCCTTTGTCTAACCCCATTAGACACATGAAACGGTTCAGAAAAATTCTTGCCCCATTTCATTTGCATCGTTTGTTCCTTGTACCAATGTTTCAGTAGGTGCACAAAACACATTCGCGCCTTTCCTTGAATTAGTTTCTCAAATTATTTCATGTGTAATACTCGATCGAATGCTTTCGAGGCATCTAAAAACACAGCATGCACAGATGAGCCATGGGTTACAAAGTATGAAGCAGTTTGATTCAACAAAAATGTACATTGATCAGTACTATGACCAGCCTTAAAACCAAACTGATTGTCTGTGGTGTCAAGGAAAGGAGAGATGCCAGATACTATGAAGTGTTCAAGTAGCTTTAACACCACTGTGGCTACTGCCACTGGTCTGTAATTTGATGTGTCAGACACATTCCCATTCTTGTTTTTGAATATGGGAACTATTGTTGTGTTTAAACAGGAATTGAGTATATACACATGAACAATACACATGTTAAACAGTTCACTGAGAAAAAAAACGCAGAGATTCATCTGCATACAGCAAGTGCTCTGCAGAATTACAATCAGGCCCTGGAGCGTTTTTCAAGGGCAGCTTTTGTAGAAGTGATGCCAAGGAGACAAAAGAACACATGGAAATTTCAAGACCCAGATAGTTTTCCTTACAGTCTATGCTGTGTTCCACAGACTCTGCAGACCCATTGGCAGAGTATGCAGAGTTTAATATTCCCTGAAAATAGTCTTTCCACATTTTAACAATCTCTGAATCCCCATTTTCCCCTTCCACCAATGTTGGTAGTGATGGGAATCTGTTTTTGTTACTGACCTTTTGCCAAAATGACTTCTTGGTTTTATCAGCCTGTAGTGCAGCTGCTAGGCCATTGGCCTTATGATATCAACATCTTAATGAATATTTGAAATCATTTTTGTTTTAGCCATGTTCTTGTATATGCCACCAGTCTTGGGCCTATTGCAGTTTACCAATAGCCGGAAGGCTGCCTTTGCAATTTGGTGTTTTGATTTGACCACCGAGTTCCAGCCAGGAATGTTGATGTTACCTTCATTCTTTTTACCTGTTGTTTTAATTACAGAGGATGCAGCAGCAAGCAGAGCACTGGTCAGCTCTGCATACAAGTTTTCTATTTCTTACAGATGTTTCTCATCTGTACAATTAAAGTTTTGACAATGCCTGATGTCTGTGGGTAATTGCAGTTGATCAAGTAGGTTTTTGCTTTCATGGTGGTAATCCTCTCTTTCCTGAGCCATAATCTTAAGCCAGTCAATTCGACTTGGCTGGGATCCATCACCTCATCATCAAATTCAGGAAGGTGGGAGCACTGAATGCTGACTGCCATAGCCCAATGATCAGAAAGTATGCACTCAGTTAGCACATCCATATTGAACATTGCTTGATGTACTGAAAAGGATGAGACAAAATGGTCTATCCAAGAACTTGTGTTGTATGCATCACTAATACAGATGTGAATGTATCCTGGTGTAGTAGTGCATAATCAGAAATGATAAAACCATTTTCCATAAAAAGTCTACTAACAAACCAACAAATGCATTTGTGGCCCCAGCATTGAAATCCACCACAAAACAAATATTTGGGCATTGCAGCTCCTCACATAATCGTTTCATTTTGTTCTGCACTCAAAAAAAATTTTTTGCTTGGGGGGTGCGAGTTTTTTGTCAGTGACGTCATAAGTGGAGGACTTTTAGGCCACCTTGGCCCACTTTGTCTGGCCCTGGGCACCAACTGTTAGGTGGTAGCATTTCGCTGAAGTTTCTACTGGAAACTAACAATCTGAGTCTTTTGATACTTTGGATGACCTGCTGGGGTTTCATGTTCAAAAATTATGATGTAAGTTAGTAAAAATATTTGACTAATTAGCTAATTAATCAATTTGTTTATTTTAGACCATAACTTTTGAACCAGAAACGCTAGAAAGTTGATCAAAGGCTCAAAAGATTCGGACTCGAGCCTAGTTTCCAATGAAAACTTCAGCGAAACACGTTGGCCTAGTGATTGGGCTCTAGGCCAGGCAACATTAGCAAAAATGACCCCAAAACTACTTCACTTATGACGTCAGTCACAAAAAATCCGCATCCCCCAACCAAAAAATATTTTTTTAATTGCAATCTAGAAGAACTTCATCAACTGAATCCTGTACAATAAAAACTAACAGCTCATGGGTTTACTGCAACAAAAAAATCACCTGATGAACTAATTTGGCGGATCATATATATTTTCCAATCAGTCGATGGACTCTAACGGTTTCTAACTGCTCTACTTATCTTCAGTTGATCTTTAAATGGAGGCCAGTAAGTAGCAGTTGCCTGACTCACATCATCACCAAAAGGAACCAGCCAATTGGATGGAACAATATCTGTAAGATTACTCTCTTAAATTCAATCACATAGAACAGCATAATTACTAATTCTACTAAATCTCTGAAAAAGATAGTTACACAAAGTTAGTTTTGGTTGGCTGCCTTATGTTTTGCACCAGCACCAAATGAAAACTTATGTTCTGCACCTGCACCAATGAAAACTTCACAATAAATTCCAAAACTTACAAGCTGTGAAGTCGATTGTATGAGCATACAGTAGGTACTTAGTAGAAAGAAGGCCAAACAAACGTGTGGAAGCAGGGTAGGCTCAGTGTGTGAAAGCAGAACAGAAGCACCACAAAATATAAAATTTCTTGAACTCACTAGCGGCCGTAATTCATAAAAGTAAACATAATGCAGCCAGCAATAGCAAAAAGGTTGTGCAGCCCTGCCATAAGAGGTACAAGTACCCCAGATTGGGAACATCTGATTTAGGTCATGCAGCAAAACAAATATTTTAGAAGTTTCCAGATACTCTGTTTGAATATCAATTTTACTTAGCTTTAATCAACACTACTACATTGAAAAGTTATATCTGATGTTTAACCATAACCTCTGCTGCATTGCTGAAGATTCTACAGGAACAGCAACGTGGCTTAATTGCAGCATAGCATTTGGACGAAAGGAAAACAATGCCTGAATATGGCAGATGGCGTTTGCATATCATTCAAATCACATTGAACTACACATTTATCAAAGTAGATCAAGAGAAATCGCACGTAGATGCAAGCTTTTTCATAGAATCCTGTAACAATTTCATACAGCCTAGAATTAAATTTTTCGTAAAAAAGCTTTTTTCCTAACTTCTCAGTGTCCATGGTGCGCATGAGCACTAAAAATCTAAGCCACATGAAGAGTTGTTACGCTAAGCAATGAAACAACAAAGGTGTGTTGATGGTTGGGATCATTGACTAAATCTTACAAACACTTCCAATAAATTTTTGAATTTTTTTTCAACTTTTTATGAATGTTTGTTGCTCAGGCTATTTCGGAAAAAGTGTTAAACACCACACTGTTAACTTGAACTCATACTTCAAACAGTATGCTACAAACCATTTTCAGATTTCAGACACGTGGATTTAACTGCTATAGCCTTGAAAGCAGTCTGAGAGAAAAAAGACAGACTAAGTAAAATCACTTTGTTATTTAAGATCGACTTTATACTCTTTTCCTGAAATCAAATCAACTATCATGAAAAGCAGTTGGATGTCACCCTTCACCAGTGTTTGTTCAGATACACTATTGTTGCGATCAGAAATCCCGAGCAGCATGTGCGCAAAGCTATGCACCGTGGCAGCAAGCAACAATAGAGATCATGCTCGCAATCTCTCTTACTATTGCTTGCTCGTGCTACACATATAATGGTGTTATTCTTCACGCACATCCCATTCATGGTGAATCACACAATCAACGCAACACCACCAGAGAGGTTGCAACAACATCCCCTCCTTTTTACAACAAACCACACCGATCGCACGTTCTTTGTGGGAAGGCTGAACTTGGCACGACCTCCAGATCCTGGTCACAACACCATTTTGTTGCTATCGGAAATCACGAGCGGCATGTGCGCAAAGCTTCGCACCATGGCAGCAAGCAACAATAGAGATCATGCTTGCAATCTCTCTTACTATTGCTTGCTCACGCTACATATATAACTATGTTATTCTTCACGCACGTCCCGTTCGTGGTGAATCACACAATTAATGCAATGCCACCGGAGAGGTTGCAACACTATACACCTTATTGATGTTAGTTTGAAAGCTTTCAAGTGCGACATTACCTTCTTTACTGAAGGTCAGCAAATATTTTTAGCATCGGATGAAGCTGTAGAAGTGGTCAATATCGTGGTTTTAGAGTTTTGGTTGCGATTGTGACAACATTTGCAGTCAGCAGTGCTGGAGCTGAGATAGGCTCTTCGATGAATACAATTAAAACCAGGGTGTATGCAAATTTTATGCAGACAGCTAGATGCTCCGCACGACTACAGTCGATGAAATACATGAAATTTTATTTTCATTTCATAACAGAACAAACATGGAATATATATCTGGGTAAAATGATGCAGTGTAGATGCAAAAAACAGCTGGTTGAAAAAGCTGACAATCCCATGCAGCTTTTCTACACAACACTAGGTTTCTTCAAAGAACCATTGTGCATTGGACTTCAAACGTACGTCAGCCGAAAACAATGATTTTGACCCAGAAGAACAATACATTTCATCATTGTTTGTTACATTAGATTCATATTGTATTTTTATATGAATTTTTGTACAACTATAAAATAGAGCTGTGTCGATTCCACAATTGCCATGATGGTGGTTGTCCCAACTCTTTTTTGTTTTAAATCAAGTTTTCTTTAATCGTTTCAGTCCTGGGCATGACTTTGAATTGCAGCCAATCGTGGGCCCACAGTGCAGTCTGTGGATTTTGGTGGAGGAGAGTGGAATGACCCCTTAACCATAATTATTGTTAGGTCCACTCTGACCTGGAATGGTACAACACCAGACAGGGTCCCAAATTTGGGTTAAATAGTAATTTGTCAATATTTCTGAATTATTACATTTTGACAAAGTTCAAGTAAATAAATTGTGCAGTGTCATAGTGTTGCTATTTCACACGAACATGTCATTGTCAGATTTCTGAAGAACGACATTCCTATTCCACATTTTCAATGGCTTGTTACACAGCCTTGCAATGTTTTCAAACGGAGTCTCAGAAGCTTCATCTCTTTTTGTATGTTGATAGTGAAATGCATTTTCTTTTGTACTGTACATGTCAGACCTGCAAGCAGGGGATGAGCAACCGGGAAATTGGCCGCAACCCCAAATTTTCCAAACCATGTTTTAGTTGTTAGACACAACACTAAATTACAATGAATTTGCCCCACAGAAAATAGTACAATTTATAATTAGCTGGTTGCAGCCCTGTGGTACATGTCAACAAGTAAACCAAACTGTATACATCCATTACTGACTTGAAAATTACTTAAATTAATCCTGACCACATAAAGTATCAAATGTAAACAGCATAAAATAACTTCCACTTGTTTCAAGCCTGGGCAACTTTTGCTTTCTCACAAAATCTGCGTAAATGAGCTTAGCACGTCGATCTTCTGACAACATAAATCATCATATCTGACAAATAAAAAAGATCACTATATACAACAACAGCTTTGACTTGGGTGTATGTTAGCTTCATGCATTGCCCTAAATAGGTTATACCATAACGTCTAAAAGGCTCTTCTCTATTGCAATACATCTCCATCTATTTTCAAACACGTGCGAGCATTAGAAACACCATCGCTTTGATTTCAATAAAATACACTTTCTGATTCATATACTATAGAAAACACTAGGCTAGTCTACAAGGCAGAAACGAACCAAGCAATATCTCATCACTCTTAGACGGAAGGCAAACTTGCAAACAATCATCTTGCAGAAAAAAAGGAAAACTAATGTTTACAAAATGAAAATGCTTTCAATGTGAACATCAAAATTATCTATGACGTGAACATCAAACATCAACATTGATTCAGCATATGTTAAGTTTTTGATTAGCTGCTTGTTGAGTATAAATTATCTAGCACAACACATTTGAGCATAAGCACAACACATTATTGAACAAACAACCATCAAAATGCACTTTCTTTTACATCACTGATCTTATGAAATATTTGGCGGGTTAACAGGTTTTTGTTGCCCTGAACGAAGTTGCACTGGTTACATCTGAAAAACCTAATTAGTCTTAACTAACGAAATAGCGGCAGAATTCTTCAGACTCAGCATACAATTGCAACTCTGTTCTAAACATGAACCGCTGTACTGTCCACACTTCGTGGAACACTGGCGATTCACAGTTACAGGATACTGTAATCAAACAGACACAGGCAGAGAACATAGCCAACAAGCAAATAAATTCGTTGCCAAGTAACTACGGGACAACATGGATGTTACCTGCAAAGCATTAGCAACATTACGGGCAACGCACAGCCAACGCCACACCAGGCACACAGTTTAATTTACACACCTGCCTGATCTTCGTAATACGCTATCTCACTCTCAGGGTTGCCAGATCTAGTTTTTGCTAAGGGGCCAAATCTAGTCTAGAAACTGAGCCAAATTCTAAGACAAGGCTTTGAAAGGGCCAATCATTTTTTCCAAATTTATCAGCAGTTGCGAATTCATTTGAACCCATAATTAGCAACTTATTAAATGGCAATGTTCCTCAATCACAATTGTAGCACAACAGCAAAACAAGTACGTGATGAAAGATCATAAGAGAACAACTTAATTTCCATATGTAGCCATAAACTGAGATAAATATACCACCCTTCGATAAGTGCTAATGCAACAAAAATCTGAACAAAACCAACAAACACGTGCACCACCTGAAAAACAGTAAGTAAGTTAGGTAACGTAACAGTTCAGAGTTCTCACTGCTGGGCTAGGCCTACCTCTGCAACTGCAGCAAGTAGGTTAACACGTGTTTTGATGAACTTACTTTAATATAATTAAGAAATCTAAGGATCCTAACAAAATTTGCAATCAAAAACCTTCAAATATAGGAATGAAAATCTGCAATTTAGTCAAAAAACTAAAAGCGAACAATTGGTTTCTCAGACAGAACCCAGGGTGGTCAGATCTAATTCCTGCAAGGGGCCAGTCTAACCTAGAAAAGGGCCAAACGAAAATTTTGGAGCTAATAAGTGTTATTTGGGACCAAATTTCTGAAATTTGGCCCCAGAAGGGTCAACTTGGCAACCCTGCGCTGTCTTGTCTCCGAACGAAGAAGACACAAACCACGTGATAATCAGTATTACGTCACAGTACAACATGCATCCGGGTAACGAACGGCAGAGTAGCCAGTTTGGCTTTTTTGAGGCCAAATTTTTAATTTTTGGCCTTTTTTTCAACTTTTAATTTTTGGCCTTTTTTGGCCTTTCAATTTTTTAATTTTTGGTCTTTTTTTTCAAATTTTTAATTTTTGGCCTTTTTTTTCAACCTTTGGCTTTTTTTATTTTTGAAAAAAGGCCAAATTTCGTTTGGCCTTTTCTGGCGAATAACATTTTTTATGTCGATTTGGCAGGATAAAGATGATATTGGCAGATTTCTGGCACTGGCAGATTTCTAGGCACTGTTTCTGGACACGAAATGGTAAATTTTCGTTGGAAACTCTGCACAAGAATTTATAATTTTGTGTTTTGTTTGTTTCATGCTTTTAGGTTTGTAGCAGTTCCGTCGCCACGGGGGGGGG
>JGI24022J15233_10010124_pt1 | contig 10676 bp, 8 predicted proteins | sample Ectturendosymbi2_FD_15233 | JGI IMG/M metagenome (IMG submission 15233)
CAATTTTCTATTTTTTGCTTTCTTTGCATAGGCATATACGAACCCCACATGTTTCGTCAAACTTTCCTCCCTGTCGGTTTTTAAATCTCCGGTAAGCTCACAGCATGACATTTTAATAGTTGACACATTCCAGTGGATCAAACGGAAAACTTAAGGGATGTGATGGCGGCATACCTACGTTACAAATGTAAAGATTTATGTATGTTAAAATTTCGTGTAGTATCCCCTTGAACTGAAAAATAGTATATATACCGCGTGTAGCAGGCTATATAATCAATCTGATAATATGATCGCAGTGATGTAAAGAACGTTTCATTGTTCACTTCACGTTTCACTAGTTGTTTTTTCCTCTTAGAATATATAGAAAACTTCGAACGTTAGCTCTGTGGGCACTTGCGCGGAGCTCTCTATAGGTGCAGGGACCCATTTTGAAGAAATATTTTAAACAGGTTTAAGATATGGTTGAGATGCAGTCTTCATCGTGACCTGCGCAACTGGTCTAGCTGTTGTGTTGGACCTCTTCCAATTGCACGTGCATAGTGTTATTCCTTGCCTTTGTTCGTTACCAACAGAACCATCACCAGACGGTCTTCAATTGGGAGACTACGTTTGTGCAGGGGGGACTGACATTCTAAAATTTGAAAAAAAATCCGCTGATTTGTGTTTCATATTTCAATTTTGGGGGACTTGTAGCTTTTGGGGGGGCTTAGACCACCAAAGCCCCAGTAGCGACGGGACTGATTACCAACAGACATCTATTTCGAAAACTGTATTACCAAACCATGCCAGCTGTCACATATAGGCCTTTTGGATGCTCAGAAGTGATTACAACGACTTACGTTCGACGGTTATTGCGATGAACAACTTTATTCAGTACACCCATTGCCAAGCTGTACAACCATTTCGAGTAACGCTTTTTTTAATAAAAGCGTTAACCACAATCATATCTAAACATATCGTTTACCCTTGCGTTAGGTTTTCAGATTAAGGTTCTTGCCTCAAATTCACAAAAATGAGAGCGACACCTTTTTTAAACATTTCTTGTTGAAATAACGTTTTCTATGACTGCCAACGTTTAAAGTGTACCGTTGAACAAAGGTGACTTCACGAAAACCACGCTGACTATCGTCTGGCCACGTTGCTTATCTTATTCACTCTACTTACAGTTGAAACCTACAATCTGAGCTTAAAGTTACCCACGAAAATGCGCCAACTGCACTACCCTGCCTCAAGAACGTCATTTTTCGGCACAATTACGTCATGCAGAAAAACAGCAGGTGTATTGAGACTGAGAAAAGTTATTTTTGCAAAGTTCTTCACTTCAACCGCCAGAACTTAACGCTGACAGGCCCACCTAATGACTGGGCAGGGCCGGATTTAGGGAGAGCGGGGCCCTAGGCCATCTTAGTTTTGGGGGCCCCATGCTGGTGTGACCTATTTGTTCGCTTGTCTTAAAAACGTGAAAGTATGCCCCTCTTACGTGTATTACCCCTCAAAATTTTATCGTGTGTGGTGCCTACTTTGGTTCTACTATTGCCTTAAATCTTCAACAGAAATTAGAGCCTTTGATACATTCCTCTCAACAACAAACGGCAATGCGATCTTTTCTTGAAATTTATAGCCTTTTCTGGTAGTAGAAATATTCTCTTCGTTAAATTTCCGTGATTTCTAGCGTTTTTCCAGGTTTAATTTTCGATTATATGCATTTTCCTGCTGGACCATGCTGCCCCCCTCGAAAATATCATTTAGTTGTCGATCTGATTAGCTATACGTAAACTTCTTTGTTATAGTAATCACATAGCCTATTTTATCGAACAAACAAGCACAATCCATCCAGTGGACACAGGCTTTCCAAATAATAGAAAATATAGTGTTTAATCCTCTATGCTATCACAGGCTGATGGTAAACATCATGAAGACAAACTTTGCACAGCAAAGTATTTTCGCAACACCCTCAGCTAACCATATGAAGTAAGCCAAAGGTAGACACGTTTTTCCATGTAAAACTCTGTTCTAGCAAGAAACTGTTCTAGCTGATTTAACTAACATCTACAAGCTGTAGACTAGAGCTTCAACAAGCAAGGTCTGTGTACTGGCTATCTACAGTAGTTGGAAACAACCAAACGTAGGTCCGCATCAAACACGCCATAAATTTGCCTACTAAGGTTCATATATTTCAGAAACAGTACAATTGAGAAATTGTTTGAGAGACCACTGTGCTGCATTGACGAGGGTTCTTGTTCGAGACGTTGGTATTTTCGCTCGTTTCAAAGTAAATTATGAAGTTATGCGGCTTATGCCTTTGCACAATTTCGCAAATTTTAAGTTGGTAATGAGTCGTCGTAGGAAGGATTGCGCGGGTTCCTAGGCCATGGCCTATTTGGCCTATGTGTAAATCCGTCACTGGACTGGGTTGCAGCTTATGGCAGTTATTGCAAATACCCCACTGAACATTAAAAAATAGCATGAGATGTGCCAAGAAATGTTTCTTCATAATTTTGGCAATGGCAATTAGAGGCATGCCAACGCCTGAAAGATGCTTTTTACCGGGGCAGTTTAGTCCAACGATCTTGCCCAAGGAGCACCACGGCGAGTCACTCACTGTCTGTGAATTGGACACACAACCTTCCAATTGAGAGGTGGACACTCTACCACTGGGCTATCGCCGCCCCAGCGAAATCTTCGTCGCCAATGCCTACGTGTCAGGAGATGTTATGACGTGCAGTTGGGGCGTTACTGTGAAGCCAAAGATACGAGAAAAAGGATTAAGCTAGCCTTGACTATTTACAGTGATTTCATGCAAAATTTTTTATCAGATTTTGAGAGGAGGGCCAATATAAACCGAAAACAACTGGAGACCTAACGTTTTTAGTCTGCGGTCGAATGTCATCTCTTTCCTTTGTGAAAAGGACTTTTGACTGAGATGGCTGAAATGGCTTTGTCTGCCGAGGAAGGTGTAGGGACTGGGGCGCAATTGGCCCCCAAGTAAGCATGCCCGTAAAGAGGGGCGCAGGAAAAATTTTCGCCCCCCTTGGAATAATGATTTGGATGTGGTTTCAAATTATTGGACATAGTTAAAAAAGATTGGGTCCCTCTCAGAAAACTCTTCGCCCCCAAACATTTTGTCAATCCACTCACTCCAAAACCACATGTCGTGTTCTTTAAGGCAAGCCTACCAGTCTAGAGCTTCTAAACATGAAATTTGAAAAGCGGTAGAACATTAAAAATGCATTTAAAATAATAACGAAAAACTAGAACTTTTAAACTCCTTTCAAAAATTCATTTTTGGTCGGCCAAGTGCCGCCCCCTTAAAGTGCCTCCCGGGGCCCGCGGCCCCCAGGCTCCCCCCCGTTGCTACGCCACTGACGCCAACATCACTAAGCATTATGACAAAGCTGTGGCATTGTGACATGCCATAACACGAGGGTCAGACATTGTGACCGAACAAGAACGCTCGCTTGCCATGTCCAGTGTCCACGATGCCTCGTCCTTCTCACGCTATAAGAAAGGATAAGTTAGCCCGCACTGCTGCATTTCAGGCAAGTAGATATTAGTCAGAAGCTGGTTGAGACGAGTTTATGTCCGTGGCTGTGAGAATTTGACTTTTATGCAAATAATTGCTGTTGAGGTCGTACAACTTTAAAAATTATGTATTTAAACCGCTGCGGCCCATTCCGACTTCATGAAACTTCTTCGATGGCCACTAGTGTCCAATAAATAAGCTGAATACAATGCTCCAACCAGAGACTAAGGTAGAGAACATTAGGTAGTCCTCGAAAAATTAGCAGTTAGTATCGTTGTCGTAGTAGTTGAGCAAATATGTTAACTCATGCAAGAGATTTGTTAGTCTTGCTTAGAGCTAGCTTTTTCTGTCCAAATTTGGCTTTCTGTTCGATATCCAAGGCCTTGTGAAAAGGTCCTGACTGTGAGAAACTAAAATCTACGTGTGACAATTTAGGAGCTGTGACTGTGTACAGTTCAGAGGTAGATGGCAAGCAATTATGTGAGAAGAATCTAGCTTGCAAAATGCTGGTTTCAACGGTGTAACTTAAAATTATCGCGTCCTGAGGTCCTGACATTCTTCGAATTGCTTTGCAAATAATGCTGACAATGGCAGTTATACAGTATTTACTGCAAGCTGCGAACAATCTTTCAGTAAACTGAAACTATGGTCCTTTCATACCTCCGGGCCTCATTTATTAACAATAATTCAGGGCAGGTATGTGATATAGCTTTGATGAGAATAGAAAGAGACGAAACAGCAAAAGCTTACTTTGATGAAATCATAGACGAGTTTGCTTCGATAAAGGCACGCAAAGTGTTGTTTTGTTTTAATCAGCATTTTTGTGTAATTTAACCGGAAAAGAGTGGATATGTTTATGTCTCGATAAAATTGTGTTTTTCGAACAGAAGTGTTACATGCCTTGCACTAAATATTTTATTGCACATGTCAGACTGAATGTGTCTCGTTTCGAAAGAAATTGTCGTTTGCAGTTGCAATATGTTGTTTGATTTTTTTGTAAGACATACAATTTTGTCAGGCAATACTACGTCGACCAATAGACAACGATAACGTTCTTATTTGAATGTTTTGATGCTCATCAGTAATAAAACTAAATGAGTATAGAATATGTTGCAGTCGCTATTGAGAATTTATATTATTTTGCTGAAAAGTTTAAAGCAAAAATAAACACATATATGTTCCGTATTAAAATTTATTTACTCTATGGTTTATCTTTTGTAAAAATTGTGCCTATATTTAATATTTAAATTATTAGAAAGGGCGCACATTTCAATTTTGCCATGGGCGTCACTTCGCATAGATACGCCACTGTACACGTCTGCTCCTTGCGACATCACTAGAAACTAGGAAGTTATATAAAAACATCATTTCAGTTGAAAAGGAACTTTGTTCGAGTTTTGTCTCCTCATCAAATATTTGCGAGTTGATGCGAAAAGCGTACTTGATTGCCTTCGCTACGACCTTTAGTTGCCTTCGCTGCGACCGTTAGTTGACCTCGCTACGACCTTGAGTTGATCTCAAATCACCTTTTCATACATAAACTATACCCATCAATGTGTGTCAACGACTTGCTTCGCTGGTCTGAAATTTATCCAAACCTGAGTGCGGGCGTTGATTGGCCGTGAGGGACAATCTGAAAGTTAAACTACAAAGTCATTTGCTCTCAGCAGCGACAAAGCCAGCAGAAAAATTTGGGAGGGGGGGTAAAAATTTTAGGGTGACAAAATTTTTTATTTTCGGCGAGCAACAGTATTTTGTTTGGGATACCGTCTCTTAAAGCACAAAATGACTAGATATGCCAAAAATTTAGGGGAATGGTCCCCTGGCCCCCTGGTTACACCTATGGCTCTCAGGCCAAATTGGGAGAACATGTGGCACAACATGTGGAAGCTCACTGTCGCAAACCATGCGCAGAGTGCCTCTTATACTTCACACAACTGAGCTGTTTTTTTCAAGCCGTTAACATTTTTTGAACTTTTTTTGCTAAGGGGGTTATTTGCATTGCCTTTGTAATTTCATGCTAATTATAAATGTATTATTCGAGGTTGCGACTTTTACATACGTCAGTTAGCCGAATATCAACTAATGTGGAAAGCATTTGCAGTTTTCAGCTCAAATGTTTGGTCAATCTAATTACGACGTATAGANTTGTGTGGATTTGACCACAAAACCTATGGACTGGTTTCGCTTTTGGCCTTGGGCGCAACACTAGGACATCGTTTTTAAAAGAAAAATAGAACGTCCTCCGAGGACGACAAAATGTCAAAATGCCTTCGTTTCAACTTTCGTATGTTGTTGCATGAAAGCTACTGTGTCCACATATTTTCGTGTAATTTTTGTGGCTTATATTCTGGGACGGGCTGTGTTCAAGAAACTACGGCAGTGTTCCGATCAGAGCACCTCGTTGGCCGGTTGTTTTGGACTCTTTTTGGCGAGTCCTGGTTTTTGCGTTTTTTTGGCGATTTTTTGTTTTGGCATTTTTTTGGCGCCCGTTTTGGCGAGTCCTTTGCCAAGTCCTGCGTGCACAGGGGCTTGGATGCCAATCAACACTTTTTTACCTGAAACACTGCTGCAGCGAAGGGTCGCCATTGTCTTTCTTTCGATAATCAAAATATGGCAGCCCTATTTGGCAACGCAGTTTTTTCAAACGTTTCATACAAACAAAAATCTTGTCCCCCTAAAATGTGTTTTGACCCCCTAACCTTGAAACGTGGGTATGGATCTGTGGCACTGTTCAGGTCGCATTGCACTTTACATCTTTTCTGGGTGTTGAGCGTAGTGATCATCTAACATGCTGCATACGCAGTTAAAAGTTTCCAGCAGCAGTTTGTGATTTTACTGAACTCTGCATCGATAAAACCAGAAACAACTGAAAGCGGTAAAGCCATGACATTCTTAATTTCAAGTCGAACTATTCTTGTCATGCTGAATGAAATTAACACATGATTCAAATCACAAATACACCGAAATAAAACAGAATGCAATGATCCATGCATTCTGATTTTCTGAAAAATGAGACATTTTGCAGAAATGCGTCACCTTAACAAGGCTAATTTTCACAGTCGTTTTCATTTGCAGGGTATTTTTTTTTAAAGAGCTTATTTTGTTGAATTAGGCCAACGAGATACAGTGTTCCACAATAAAGGATATATTACTGCACTGATGGAAAGTGTAAAACTTGCTTGCGTTGCTGCACGTCAGCTGCAAAACTAGATGGTTGTTAAAATATTGGCTTTAGCCATTCGCACAAAAACAAGTACGAACTGCTGCATGTACTGTTGCATTTATTTTAGCAATCGTTGCAATGAGGGTGGATGTTATATGTTGCTGGTTCATTTATTTCTCTTCTGTTATCGAACGCACCTGGTGGCCTCGTCAGACTGATTGCGCTCTTGGTCTCTGTTGTTTGGTCATTTCATTCGTCTGTTGACCCTAAAGCGGGTAGCATCACCTTGGTTGTTTGTACTGTGTGCATAATCCTTTTGTTTGCTCACTTGCAGGTGAGTTAAATACAGCTCACTTCGAGTCATCTGTTTAATTTATTACAATGCAGAGGAACAGTTGTCTGCTTCGATGCGAAAAATTTATGGAAACCCGGGCAGTTTCATTTCAACTGGGTTTACACTTTCTCTGCCCTGCTCAGCTCCTTGCGGCAAACCACGATAGAAACCGGTTGCGACTCAGTACTCCTGTGCAGCTGTGTTGATCATCTGCAACCTCTTCAAAAAATATAACCCTATTAAATTCACAATACTTCCCCCATTAAATTTATCATAAAAATTTGTGAAACTGTCGAGGGGTGCCCGACGCAGAGTTGCAAGTCGGGACGGGCTTTTCGGGTCGGGCCGGGTTCGGGCTTAAGTTTGTCAAAATGTTTCTGGCCGATTTCGGGCCTGCATGCAAAACGTTTTAATAACACTCTGAGGAAGGATTATTTTCTTTCGTGATGTACGTTTGTAGTGCTCACGCGGTGACTTCTCTGAGTCAAGTGATTGTGATTTTTCTTCAGATAATTCCATTTGCAAACCCAGCTGCGTTCTTTTGTTCTCTGCACGGATTAGTCTCACAGTCTTTCTGAGAAGGTGAGAAAATTAGCACTCGTTGACACTGCGTCGAAAAGATCAATAACTCACGCGATTCTTGGTTTCTGAAGAAATGCCCTACAAAACGGATTTCCATGCCGATAGCGCTATCCTAGATACTTTGTTTTATGCCTTTAACGCCATCCTGGATAGTTTTGCGATAATTTATTTTTATTTTGAGAAACATTACATTCCGCAGCATTATCGTTGACTAACAAGCTAAGTTTGTGTTTGTTTAAACCAATGTTTTGGTCAAGGTGACTGGTATTTTGCGTGTGACAAAATAGTTTACCTGCAGCTACACCCGCACAATACGTTTTTGATACCCCGCTGTTGCGCATATATTGACTCACTCGGTAAATTTGACTTTTGGGCCTAAGTCGGGCTTCAAAAATAGATGTCGGGCTTGTGATTTCGGGCTCGGGGAGGGCTTCAAAATTGTGCCCATTTACAACTCTGGCCCGACGAGACAATCTGTTGAACGTTTATTTTAAGACAATCTGTTGAACGTTTTTTACGGTGCGTTTTAACTGCAATTTCCATGAAATTGTTTGGCGTTTGCGGCAATAAACGCAACTTAGTTTAACGCAGAGAATAAGTTGATTTGTTTTGTTACACTGGGTGTTTTTGAGCGGCTGAAATCAGTTCTGTCCAATAGGAACAAAATGTTGATAAGCGCCAGCGCGTGCACACCACCGTCATCAACGTATTTTCTGGCTGTTAAGCCATCACGTCATGCCAGTGACAACAGACGTCCTGGCTAAAACCAATCTCCTCCGGCTGAAGCAAAATATTTATGAGCGCGCACATCTCCGTCAGCGAAAACGTATTCTCTGTTTTTGCAGCATTTCCGGAGGGTGCAGAAGCCTTGCGCTTTAAGTGGTTTTCGAGTGTTTTGCTTAGCATCACTCCAGCACATGCTCAACACCGCCCTTATTAGAAAATTCCCACAAGCAACGCTGTTTATTCCGTCAAGTAGAGTTTTAGTAGTTGCTACTTATTTTGATGTCAACGAAGTCCGCTGTCACAGGCATCATCTCTTGGAGATCGAAACTGATGACAGCTTCTGAAACTTTACCTAGCGGAACAAACAGCCCTGTCTATTAGAATGTTCTGGAGGGGCAACGATGAAGCATGCAGTGGAGCAATGAAAAGCAAAACACTCGAACAGCTACTTAAAGCACCGGACGTCTGCACCCTCCTCACGAAACGCTGCAAAAGCAGAAAATGCGCTTTTGCTGACGGAGATGCGCTCACGTTCAAAAATATTTTGCTTCAACGGGACGAGTCCGTTTTTATCCAGGAAATCAGCTGTCACTGGCATCACATCATGGCTTAACAGCCAATTTGTCTCGATGCTGTTTTGCTCGCCGTGCGATCCACAGGCAAAACGAGTTCTCGGAATTGTTTATCGCGTTTTTGAATTTGGACTCTTTTGCCCCAACTTGCAACGTTGCAATTCGACTCGAAAACATGGATTTGAACAGCGAGAACTATTTACTACTTATTTGTACAAAAATGTCTAGAAACATTTATTAAGTCTACTTAGAAAAAGCGCAGGAAGCAACTGTAAATTGGTTGACGCTGCCTCAAAATTCGTTTTTATGAAATTCCCATGTCCACCTTGTAAATTAGCTGACACTAAAATTGCTGAAATCCGAGAGTAAATATCACAATCAATTTTTTTGCTACGTCGGATCAAGTGCCGCAAACGCAAAAAGATATTTCAAACCAAATGTGAATGGCTCCAACAATTTCCCAGAAAAAAACTGTAAAACGCTTTTGTGAAAATAAATGTATTTTTGTGCAAAATGCTTCATTCAAAAGCGTACGACCCGATCGAAGGTTATTCTGGTTATCTCGGAATTGCAGCATCAAGCCATGAACCACAGAATTTCAGAAAAAGAGGTAAAATTTTAGAAATGATTTCCTACAGGGAGTACATGGAAGGAAACCCTTACAACATCTGCCTAAACAGCTTCTCTCGAACTCAGAGGTGGCGGGTGTCTTGTGTTGATAAACTCATATGACATCCGATTTTGGTTTGTGAATTATTTACTACTGAGAACCTAATCAAATCATGCTGGTCGCTTAACCCAAGCGAATTATGTAACGTGTCACTGACCGAAGTGAGTCGAGGCCAAAATGAGGCATCAACTGCCACACATCTTAACTGTTCAATGTGTTCGCCAAAACGAGTTAGTCTATCAACGTCTTGTTTTAGTTAAAACTTAATGGAAAAAATTAACGGAGATCTGACACCTCCCCGACTCATCGATTCAAGTAGAATTATCTTTTAAAGACTATAAGCAGTTAACAATCGATGCAAGTCAAGCTATTCAGCAATAAAAAAACGAGTTGTTAAAAGTAGTGCTTCTTAAACCTTTTCGGTTTCGTCCACCCCTGCCATCGATTGCTGCATTTCTATTCACCCTTGTGAATGCATGCAGCCAATGTGACAATGCAAACAGAATATCGAATGTTCTTTGTTAGACAACAGCATTTGTTCTGCTTTATCCACGGTACACTTTCCGCCTTGCTGCAAATTCGCTACGATCTTCAAACATGCTTTGATTAGACCGACCTTGGCAAAATTTTTTTTTCGTTTCAACAGCACCTGTGCCATTTGAAAAGAGGAAGGGACAAGAGGCTTTTTACCAGCAGAGGTGTTTACGGCTGATGTCTGGAGGGATTTTACCAGGGTTGTCCATGGGACATATTTATCTGTCCTATTCCCATCCCGTCCCATAGCAATTTATGCCTGTCCCATCCCATGGGATTCCCATTACATTATTGTATTAATATGGAATACAATACAATTAAAATTATTAAATTCATGAAAGTTTAGGTTTAGTATCTACTAAATAGGACTACATGTACAAAGAGACATGCAAAAACGACAAAATTTATTGACTTTAAAATTCAGAAGCATAGTCTAAGTATGACAATTCAGTAACATTCTGACACTCTCATGCTATTTCTGAGTCTCATGGGAAATACAAATGTGTGCTGTCCCATCCCATCCCATGGGACGTTTCCCATGCGATTCCCATAGGAATGACATTCCCATG
>JGI24022J15233_10010126_pt1 | contig 10675 bp, 3 predicted proteins | sample Ectturendosymbi2_FD_15233 | JGI IMG/M metagenome (IMG submission 15233)
CGCACAAAGGTAAAGCCCCCCCCGCAGAAACGCAAAGCCCCCCTATTGAAAACTTTCTGGCAACGGTTCTGCGTAAAACTACTGCAAAGTCTTAACAAAAGCGTTTGCGAAATATCAAGAGTTTCTGCCAGGTATAGTTTTGTAACGCTCCTGCGGTGTAGCTCAGAAAGCCAAAACACGTAGATAGACGAATTCGTCACAATTGTTTCCTGCGCACATCCGGTATTGCTGCAAAACTTAAGCAGGTCGGGTTCATTGCGAGAGGCGGTGCCTTTTCAATACCGTGCTGTTGTTACAACTCGAAAGCAAGCGTGTCACTTGGTCTCAGTACAAACAACCGATGCTCACGCATTCTCGTAAGTTGTGTCGCAAATGAATTGCTGAATGCCATTTGAAACTTGCTATCAAACACCGAAAAATCTTTTTCAAAATTTTTTTGCCCTTGCTTATGAAAGGTGGCCATCTTTAATGCTATGAAAGCGTTTTCTTTCTTTGAATGGCAGTGACGTCAGCCTGAGTAATGGGAAACCTTATATTTCAAATGAACCAACGGCTAATTCACAAGCATTAAGGTTTTTGGCAGATGTACGTTTTCTTCTGCCTGGGATTTAAGGATTGACGCGGACGCTCGCAAAGTTGCTTAAATGTATACTTAGATTTGGGCAAGCCACCTTTTGCTGTGCAGCGGCGCAGGAAAAACTGTACACAGTTACGTCTGGTGCAAAACAGTATTCTAGTAAACGAAATTAGAACAAAAGGCTTCCAAAGTATGAAGGCTTGTTCTGTATGGTCACTTATGGTCGAACCAGATAAAAGCTTATTGACAAAACGACATCCCTTTGCTCCCGTAGTGTTTAAGCTAACATCAATTTACATTTTACTTGACGTTGTGGTAATTAGCAGATACTTCGTTTTGTTTAAGAATAGCAAAACAGGCTTGTTGCTTTCGAAAAGCTCTAGAACAGTGGTTCTAAACTGGGAGCTTCTTGGCTCACTAAGGAGGAATTTTTTAATCCTGGGAGGAAATTTGCCCAAGTGAGAAATTGGAGAGGAAAGGAATTAATCTAAGTTTTTCTACTTCCGCAAGATTTGATTAGCAACCCCAATGCTTATTTTATAGCAACTGCATGCTAACAGCTAAAATGTGTTGTAATAACTGCTGTAATATATATTCTTAGATACATTTCTAGATTTTATCGATATTTTATCTTTGAGTTATAATGACAGGCAACTAGCTATGATGATGCCGCAGTGCTCAGATCGAAGACAAATGGAGAACGTTGACTTGTTGACGTGCTGTGTTAAAGATTTAGATTGCAGATACCACCAATAGCATTGCTGATTCAGTGCTGGATTTCGATATGTGGAGGCCGTGTGCACAAACCCCTGTGGATGCCCTTTGTTCCATATGAAAACTTTTTAAACTTTGAACTGACAACATGACTAAAAGTTCCACGCACACAATTGGGCGTCAGAAGGGTGACAGGGGGGTTTTGTTTCCTGGATTTTGAAATTTGGCAATTTCCTGTTAAAATGTTTAGCAAAAAGGTTATTTTCTCAGTGTCAAGTAGATAAAATTAAATTTCACTGCTTTTGAACCCCCTTTGGAAAAATCTTTTTGGCTCTCCCTGGAAAAATCCAGTATTCCCCCCCACTTGAAAAAACTCCTTCCGGCGCCCATGCACACGTACTGAGACGGAAACACCCAAAGTTCAAAGAAGACCTAGAACTTTACGAGCTTTGGCGTTGACAAAGTCATTGATGACATCGTCGAAGTTAATTTGTCGCACGATGTCATGTTCAATGCTAATTACTTTCAGACCATTAAGGCGTTCTTGTGTCATGGTTGTAAACCTGGTTTTGATAAATTTCAATTTGCTAAATGATCTTTCTCCGCTGCAGTTGCTGATCATGAGCACTAACTAGATATAATGTATGTGGAGGCTCCTATTCGTAGAGGCCCGTGTGCGTCCGCACTCAACGCACACACCTAAATCCGGCATTTTGCTGATTAGTTCGTGGAAGTTAAATAAGTTTGAAAAACGCAGATCAATTTGTTGGAATGACATTGCTTTTGAGGTTAGGAGATGACCGATTTTATGTACTTCTTACTGACACTTGCTTTGTAGCAGAAAAAAAATGTCTATATTTAAACTTTAGGCTGTTTTATTTTGAACAGTGCAAAAAGTACTCAAAACATGCAGATCTACACTTCTGAAATATGCCGAAACACAGTTTCAGAGAAAGTCTTGTATGTTTGGCTTGTTTGATAAACTTGCTAATTTCCAGCTAAGCTCGATTTGTTTGTAATGTTCATCTCGGCACTTATCTGTTTTTGTGGTTTACGGTGGGAGGAAATGAAAATGTCTGAGGTTTGTTGGGAGGAACACGAAAAAATCGTTGATAACCACTGCACTAGAAAGTCAGAATCACATTAAACTGCGCATTTTAAACAACTCCAGACCGTTGACATCCGGGTATGAATGGGCTTAATAGCGAAAACTCCAACCCACAGAAAATTCAGCTGAGTTTGTTTTGTATGTGGAAGGCAAGTCTGCGTGAAAGAAGATGGTGGTGTTTGTCTTGGGACCAAACTAGGTATCCGCTGAAAGAGCTGTTCACGTGTGAAGAAGAGATTATTGGTATAAAGTTAATCTTTCTGGAGAAAATCTGCAAATGCATTACTCGGAACGCTTTTTACTAAAACCTAACGATTGCAGACTTGGTTCTTCGGGTGCTCAATGAATGTACGTTTCTTGGTAGCGCCGGTTAGCTTTGTTGATCTGTTTCTGTTAAATTATCCGTCAATTGCAATTCTTATTATGATTTTTTCTCAGGTTACAAATGCATCTTGAAGTGTCTGCAAGGATGTTTTTCTCCGTGTCAGCTCGTCGGAATATTGGGACCATCCGGGGCAGGGAAAAGTTCGTTAATGAACTTGCTAGCGGGATACAGGTGCGTCCGATACATCTTGTTCGACTTTTTTGATAATGGAAATGTCTGATAACACAAACACTTTGTGCGAGAAAGACAACTCGAAATTGGAAAATTTGCATATGCCTTTAAAGCCTTTGTAAAGTGTTTCGGGGGCTTACGTTACTAGATCTTCCAAGGCGCACTTTTTTTGCTAGAGGTGCAGGTCTTGTGTGTTTATGACTTGAAAGCTTGTTCAAGTGCGCTAGCGCAGTCTTAATGAATTGTGCGATTTAAGTTTGCCGTGCTAAAATTCAAGGGGGAATTTGTGGGAAGTTTGGCTTGGGGCATCTTTACCTATGATATTACCATAAAATAGCTTGAACTATGAAACGTTTTCGTTGGAACTGTGTTGGAATAATATAAACTTGCTTGGCTACATCTACGACGCTGCTGCAAACATGACCATGTGTTGCAGAGAGCGTGGAATGAAAGGAGAAATCTTGATAAATGGCAAGCGACGGGAATCGGGATCGTTTCGCAAACAGTCGAGTTATATCATGCAGGACGACTGCTTGTTGCCACACCTTACTGTCATGGAGTCGATGATGGTCAGTTCGTTTGCCTGCGTTGTCTGCATTAAATGTGTCTTTCGAACAGTGCTACCAATGGCGGGTAAAAAGTTTTGTGCAGAGGGACCCTCAGGCAGAAGAATTGTATTTAAATTCGCAAGCATAGCTGTTGCTTTGCCTTGAAGCGGTGCAAAATAAAGTATTTTGAAACTCAATAGCAAAACTTGCTAAATATTTTTTCAAATGTTTTTAAAACTGTTATTAGACGTATTTTTCCACAAAATATCCGATTCCTAAAATTTTGTTTGCATAAATCTAGCGAACTCTGAGTTCATTGTAGTTTTTTGCAAATTGTGTGATATAACCAGGGATACCATCGATCTAGAATAAAAATATAAGGACGGCCAAGGCAAATTTGATTTTATTATCTGAAATGAAACAATTGTTTCGTTTGCACGGCTAACGTCAGATCATATGTTTGACTATTAATGTCCAGAAACCATTTGCTTCAGCAATGTTTTATTCTCGAATTCCTTCTTGTAATCGTCACGGAAAAAGTTTTTTTTGCTTGCTTATTTCTTGAATTAATTAAATGCTGAAACTTCGCTTTCCTAAGAAACCTAACCAAAATCAGCTTTCCTACGGAACTTAACCAGAGTAGACAGCTTACAGTGCTAACAACGCCTGAAAGTGTGTTACGTCTTTATGCTGCAGGATAATACTACTTTTATGACGTCACAAAACCTTGATTACATAATGTTTACGTTGAGATAGAAAAGGTCTGTAAGTTTATTTGTATTAAATATTGCTTATTTAGAATTTTACGCTATAGCAAATAAGAAAATATAAGGACGCAAGTCACAAATAGGGACATTTCTTAGAAGTAAGGACAGTAATATTTTCTAAGACATAGTACTTCAAAACATATGTGGAGCAGGCAAATTTTTGGGGGTGCGAAGGAATTTTTCCCGGATTCTCCCAAACTTGCCCGAAAACTACTTCAAAATAAGTGTCCTCCAAAAAAAACTCTTCATGTCAATTTGGGCGCCATTATTTTCAAATCAGAGCATGTTGGGCGCCATTTTTGCTCAGATTTTCAGGACGTTTTAGAAGGTTCTCAGATATTTTGCCCCGATTTTATGGGATTTTTCCCGAATTTTCACCAAGTCAAAACGTTTGGGGGTGCAGTTGCACCCCCCAACTACACCAGTGCTTCATAATAAGGACAAATCATGGAAATAAGGACGGTATGGTAGCCCTGGATATAACCCTTGATATTGCCATGCGATTGGATTAGCTTTGACATACTTTAAGCAAAGTAGAGCTACCATAAAACAACAGTTCAGTTCTCAGAGACTAACTACAAGCCAAATAAACCCAGAAAATTTGTGTTGAAAACTGTTCGTGTTTTCAACCAGACCCGTAGCCAGTTTTTAGGTTTGGGGGTGTAAAATATATTTTTAGGGAGGAAAGATTTTTGTTTTTATTATATGTTTGAAGCAAACGTTTCCGGTCACAAGAAAATTGGAGGCACAAAAAAATTTGGCGATCATTGCCTCCGAATGCCTTCCCGTTGCTACGGGCCAGTTTCAAACGAACCACTTTTTAAAATTTAACCATTGGACGAGCGAGGAGCTAATGTCCTGGTTGATTGTGACCAAAGTTGCAAATGAGATCTATTGAAATGAACAGAAAAACTCAGGAAGATTACACAAAATCAGGTGAACCTTTTAGCCACAAAACGTGCTAGTGAATATAACTTCGTTAACGAACCTTTGTGTCTGTCTGAATCTTTATGTCTCAGTAACATGGACTTGCTTGCATTTGTAGGGGTGATCCTGCAGCCTTTACAATTACGAAAATCTTCATTCCCACTGTCCTGGTGTAGCCAATCTCTGAGATCTGGATCTTTAAACCAGGGTTGCGAAGTCGGAGATAAAATTTCCAACTCCAACTCGTACCTTCCAAATTTTTCCGACTCCGACCTTTCCAAACTTTCCGACTTCCGACTCCTTAACATAACGTGAATGAAGTTTGCTTGTCAACAAAGGCAAATAAGTGAGCTAAAATTATTTTAGAAATAAGCAATTTGTTATTATCGCTTGATACGTAAGTTAAGGCTTTGGTTTAATCAAATAATTTTAAGAACTAATCATAAAAATTAAATATAGTCAAGTGAGTCAAGTCATCACATACAATTAATTGGTTGCTGGGACTAGCCCCAGATTTTTCTTCAATTTCTGCTGCACTTTCATCTGTAGTATGTGACCCTTATCTTGGTTGTTCATTGAGTTGTTTGGCCATACTCACCATGTTGGACACATTATCTGTGGTAATGCAGAACGCATGGTCTTTCTGAATGCCATTATCTTACAACACATCTTCAACCAATTGTGTTCAGAACTTGGCGGAATGTTGGGCTTCAGTATCTCTTATAGCCAGGGCTACCATGCCGTCCTTATTTCTATGATTTGTCCATATTTTGCAGTACTACCCTTTATAAGTATACATTGCAGTCCTTATTTCTAAGAAATGTCCTTATTTGTGACCTACGTCCTTATTTCTTCTTTATTTTCTAAAGCGTAACAATTTTGAATAAGCAATATCTATTAGACACACAGACCATTACTATCGCATCGTAAACATTTTGTAATCAAGGTTTTGTGGCATCATAAAAGTAGTATAATGTATAATCTTGTAGCACAGAGACGTAACGCACTATCAGACATTGTGAACACTACAAGCTGTCTACCTCTGGTTGGGATTCTTAGGAAAGCTGGTTTTGTAGCCAAGGTTTAATTTAATTAGAGTAAAGAAATAAGCAAGCGAAAAATACGGTTTCCGTGAGGATTACAAGAAGGAATTCGAGAATAAAACATTGCTGAAGCAAATGGTTCCTGGAGGTAAATAGGCAAATATATGATCTGTTGTTAGCCGTGCAAAAAGAAACAATTGGTTTCTTTTTAGGTAATAAAATCAAATTTTCCTTAACCGTCCTTATTTTTGGTTCCAGATCGATGGTAGCCCTGCTTATAGGTAAGGTTTTGGTGTAATTTTTGCCTTCGTCTACAATACATACCTGACATTAATGACAAAGTAATTGACATGGTGGCGTGTGCATGCATCCCTTTTCAGCCGAACAAATTTGTTGCTTAGCTGGCTCTTCAGCTGTTCCTTTTGGTTTTCATGTTCGTCAAGTACTAGTTTCTATATGTTATCTCTGTTTAGAGACGCTTAGTTTTCGTGCCTCTTCACCAATTAGTGCCAACACTTCAGGTTGAGAAAAGAATCTCAGAGAAATGCCATTGAGTACAGTTATGTCAGCAATGTTTCTGGAGTCATTGCAATAGTCACTTTGTCACTGGCAAAAAAAATTGAAAGATATTTTTGCTTCACAAGTTTTTATTTCTGTAAATCTGTAAACGCTCAAATAAATGCAATGTTCGGTGTTTATTTCAAAACGTTCAAAAATAATAAAAAATCTTTGCTCGCAGTAAATTTGTAATTAGTAAACCAAATGGCGTGCACCCAGTAAAGCTACTCGAGTTTCGAATCTTGGTGTTAAAGCTACTAGGGTTTTTAACTTTCAATAATCGATTCTATTTAACAGTCTGCCACTATTTGCAATTGTTACCCTAACTTAATAAATGTAATTAACGTATACGTTTTACTACGTCAGCTAGTGTCACATTGTTTCAGGACATACAATCTGTGTAATGTATGAAGCTTAAAGTGTATCAGTCTGTCACACTCGGTGATAAACTCCCTGATGTCACATTTAAACTTCAAAGTAAGCAACCGTTCGGAACCATCTACCGCACCGATCGTATTCTGCTCACTAATACATAACCAGGGTTTTTCTTAAGGAAAATGTTAGGTACCCGATATGGATCTGTAGGGACCCGATTTATCTGATTCTAGGGACCCAATTTTCTCTGATTTTAGGGACCCGATGATAATTTTCTGTGATTCCAGGATCCGATTTGAAGTTCTAGGGACCCGAATCGGGTCCCTAAAACGCCTTAAAAAACCCTGACATAACCATCAGATTTGCACGTACATCAGCCCCGCCCGGCCAAACATTATGTTTTTAAAGTTACCGCATGAAACGTTCATGTCACTTCAACCGTTTGTGCAATTTCTAATCACCGGAAGCATGCGCGGTGGTTTGCGATAGCACATACACAAGCTAGTACAACTGCGCAACGCATGTTCGCTTGGGTATGATACATGCTCTTTCACGGTCAGCTATTATCACTCAGACTCAGAGAACCATCTGGACAATGTCAGTTGAGCAATGACGCCTGAAGCGGTTGTGGTTAGGGATAACTGTTTAATAAAGTTTAAACACTAAGCAACGCGAATTGTTTCATAAAAAATGCGTTCTTCTTGTGATGCTGGGTCTTTAAGCTGAGGCTAGCTAATTTTGTAGCAGCTAACAATCAATAGAAATTATGCTGCACAGCAAGAATTCTCTGTTTCAATAAGTTTCCAAAGAAATTGTACCATTTCAGCTGGCACCAGTTGCGGAGTCGGAGGTAAAATATCCGATTCCAACTCCGAACTTTCCAAAATTTCTGGCTCCCGACTCCGGCCTTTCCAAGATTTCCGACTCCGACTCCTTAACATAAAGGGAATGAAATTTGGCTGTTCAAATCAATGGAAATCGTGGTGCACAGCAAGAAATCTCTGTTTCAACAAAAGTTTTAAAAGAAATTATACCATTTCAAAGAGAATTCCCAATTTAAGAGTGTTTTAAAAAATGATCTAATTGGACATCCTGAGTCGGGGTCGGCCAAAAAAATCCGACTTCGACTCCCAGAGTCCCAGTGTCATTAGGAATCCCACTCCGACTCCACCCAAAAACCTCCGACTCCGCAACCCTGCTAGTTAGGACTCCTAACGTAGGAGTGCGATGTCAAAAATGATTCAAATAGACTCACAGTGTTCTTACAAATCCGACTCCACGCAAAAACCTCCGACTCCGCAACTCTGCTTTAAACAACTCTACTTTACATTGCTATGTGTACCACTTCATCTTTTTCTTTGGGCTTGCTTCATTAGTAACTCTGTCAATAGAACTCACTGCACCTAGCTAATATTTGGAACTTACTAGGTGTCAGTTGCTTGTTCATCAGTTACACTTAAGACTAAGGCACCTAGATAAAACTAGATCAAGAATGATGAGATTAAAAAAAGTTTGATTAATTATACCCTATGTTAAATCAGCAGTATGCAGTTAAATCGTAAAAACCTCAGTTCTTCAGAAGAAAAACGCAGAAACGCATTAAACCCAGATCTAGGGGCAAAACCACAGGTTTGGCACCACTGGTTGTGAGTGACTAACAGTTGTGTATTTAGAAACAATCAGCTACTTTTCTTTGATAAAACTTAGCGTAACGTTTTTTAACATGGAATCGTTCAGGCATGGGAAATTTACATTGTAGCTGTACTTGAAAATTTGCTTTGAAGATTCAGAATTGCAAATCACGAAAAAGCATTGTTTAGGCGGACATTCCAATATCTTTTAATCTTAAATATTTTAATCGCAACTTACGGCTATCACTATCCCTGAGGTAGAATTGTAAACCATGTGCTTTGTGTTGATCCTTACCTTCTGGATCTATGCCTATTTCTGCAGTACATCTCCACGACAAAATCTGATCGAAGTGTAGAAGACCTGGCTTACGCTTGTGAAGTGATTTCGAATGGATTTAGTCAGTGAGAAACAGCGTATTGGTAGCTTTCAGACACCCTTGCTACTGAAACGTAGGCCTGGTTACAGTTCGCTGAAAGTAAAGATTTGATGCATCAAGAGGATGAAATACCCGGTCAGCATTTTAAAATTAAAAACACCCTTATGTGTTTTCTACTTGAGGTAACACATTCCTACCCACAGCACAGACCATTGTGAACTGATGAAGAACTTTGGCGGCTTTCGCGCTGCAGATGATCTTTCGCGCTGCAGATGATCTTTCGCGCTGCAGATGATCTGTTTTGAAGGAAACAGAGACAAGCGACAGTTTCAGGATGCTGACCGTTCAGGAGCGATGAGGAAAATATAAAACAAGCGCTTCCTCATTTTTTTAGACCTTGGCTGCAAAAACGAGCCAGCTCGTGTATGCGTGTAACGTGGCACTGAACTTGTCAGGTTTCCGCCAACTTGAAGCTGAAACCAACAACTAGCGAGGAAGCGAAAGACGACATAGTGGTCGAGATTCTCAGCAATCTCGGCCTGATGCCTTGCAGGAAAACAAGAACGGCCAAATTGTCGGGGGGACAGCGGAAACGCCTTGCCATTGCACTGGAGATGGTGAACAATCCTCCTGTTATGTTTTTTGATGAACCCACCAGGTAAGCTTTTCATGACGGATGATTTTCAATATTTCAGTTGTTTTACTTACCGTTGCAAACCAGATTTTAACAAGTGCAGTTGCGAAATGGTGACCTTGACTTTTTTGTCAACGAGTCCGATCCAGCCAGTCTTGTACACATCATTTAGGCGTGTATTTCAGTGGTTCTTGAATTACGCTTCGCTAAATCAAGCGGTGTAAGGAATGTGAACGTTTCTCGATTTGCTCAAACGGCTGATATTTTATCAACACTGCAGAAAAATCTGGTGCCTAATTTTCAGTGATGGAGTCTCGAGACTTGGTCTCGGTCTCGAGACACGTCTCGAGACCCGTTTTTTGAAGTCTCGGTCTCGGTCTCGAAGGATTTCGGTCTCGGTCTCGAGCTCTTCGTCTCGAGACTTTGCATAGGTTATTTTTTATGAAGTTTTGTAAGAAGGAGTTCCTTTAAAAAACGGTTTAAAAAAAGATTGTTCAAAATTTAGCCGTTCAAAGAGGTCAGTGGCTAAGCTTTCTTTGTTGTTATGTTGTTTGCGAGATGGAGAAAACAACTTGCCCTCCACCCCGTTTAGAATTTCTACTGAATTCAATAAAAAATGTGCATGCACCAATGAAACCGCAGTGCGTGATCTCTGCAGCGAGAGGCTGGGAGTAGCCTACTTTGCTAAGGACTATCTTTGAACTGTTTTTCCAAGAGTTTTGTTATTAAACCCATAGACTTATTCAAAAGAGGTGGGACAGTGCCAAAAAGTTTCTTTTTTGAGAAGCCAAATGAAACCATGTCTTTTTTTCGAAGTGCTTTTCAAAGCACTCTGTTAAAACACGCTGGTGAAGCTTTTT
>JGI24022J15233_10010131_pt1 | contig 10671 bp, 9 predicted proteins | sample Ectturendosymbi2_FD_15233 | JGI IMG/M metagenome (IMG submission 15233)
GAAAGAATAATATGAATATTTAACAAAAATGTGTTGATTTGGTAGAATGTAACTTAACCCGAAACAATCACATTACGTAAAACCTCCGGCCCTCGATATGTTTTGTAATAGCTGTAGACACAAGAAACAAAAGCAGAACCAGGAAGTTAATTACTCCAATGACGTTTTATACACACGATTACGATCAATCGATAGTGAGAAGCACAAGTGAAGGGCGGATTGCTGACTGTATGCTTGAACAGCAACTTTATTTCCCCCCTCTTCGCGTCTCAACCTCGCAATCGCCGACCTTTGTCGACATCCAGCAAACATGTACGTTAACGCACATTGGGCTCCCAGCCCTTCTATTTCGCAAAAGGAAAGAGATAAAGACAAGGGGAAAAAACGAAGTTCATCGCGGAAATAACCTAGTTGAGTACTTTGAATGTTCAGCATATTACGCAGCAAAACAGGAAACAGCGAAAGTGATATTACAAATACAAAAATACCTTTTGGCTCAAAACCTTGTCAATCAACCAATTCTTCCTTACCAGCGCAGACGAAGTCTCGTTTCTCTCTGTCGTTGCGAAAATGCTTAAAAAAAGGCGTGCTCAAGCGGAAGGTGATGGAACGGCCTTGGGAAATCCCCGCAGCGAGAACCGCCCCTGAATGGATCATTGGCCCTTCCTGCAAACGCAAGAGGCCAGACCATGACCCACCGGATCCGACGCTTGGTCGATCGCCAGACAGAAAACGTACGAGACAGCAACGAAACAGACAAGCGTTACACGAATTGGATAAAAGAACGAAAAATTCAAGAATTTTACGTAGTCCTGCACAACGATTCTGAAAGCAGCAGTGCTACTAAAGACAATCTTCTCCGTAATATGACTCCAACCAAAGCGTTGCAAAAAAACGCATAAAAATTGGCAAATCGTGAATAGAAAGCCTAAAAAAGGTGTTTTTGGTACTGCATCTCGATTTTTCACGAACGGACTTGCAGCAATGACCAAGTTGCTACTGGCGCCAAATAAAAAATAAATAAGGAATTTAATCCTGTTTGTCGATTTGCAACATTCGCTCATTCCCTCTCAAAAATTCAACAGCTGTTCTTAAGATCAACATTCGAAAATTACCTTATCACAGCCAAACCCACAACCGGAGTACACGGTCTTTGGTCACAAGTCACCAGAATATCCTAAATTACTTTTTTGATTGCTTCCATGTTACTGTCTCTAACCCTCAGTTCAGTCCTTTACGTCTTCCGACAATGCGTATCACCAACGTAATTCTAAATCTAATACAAACGTTGAAACCTATGAGGCATTTGCTGAGAGCAAATAAATACCGTGCAAGTATTTTCATTCCGATTTGTGCAAAGCTTTCGGTAACAAAGAACGAAACCCATATGGAGAGAACGCAAGTAACAAGCAGTTTATGACTACCGCTTAGCAGCGCCTGTTATTGAGAGGAAGATGCACAAATAAAGGCAACCACACGCCTTGAAATAATGACTCAAGCCCAACAGTCACGCTGGAAAGGGCGCGATCAGTGGCTGTTCGTTGCAAGCTTTACCTTTCCCACTGCCAGACCACCTGATACAGCAGAGATCACTCCGATCATTTTCACAACCAGCGATTTCAACCTGACCACGTGCGGTACTTTGACCCCGTTCAGGAAGCATTTGATTTGCGGGATGCCGCTTCCGGCAGCAACGGGCTGCAATAGAAACAGAAGTTTTAATCCACGAAGCAGATGTACACCAAGCGGCAAAGTGCGGCAACTAAAAACGCACAGCTTTCCACAAGCTATTTGCATCGACTCACACACGTTTCCCTAGCTACCAACGATCGCAGTGTGTTGACCGCGATTGTCAAGTAGCAATTCAATTACAAGAATTTAGCAAAGCTGCCTTTTGCAGCATGGTCGTGGAAAGTCCTGAAAAGAGGCGGTCAACGCCACCAAATTAAGCAATCCTAGGCTTACGAAAAATGCTTAGCTAGGCATTTCATCACAAGAGCAATATCCGGTTTCCACGGGAAAAGTTTCAGTGCAGTTTCCACAGGACTACATTACTGAGAGAACTCAGGGTAGTTTCTCGCACCTAATAACAGCAACCCAATAGAAACCTCCGCGTAAACTTTCTAGCTTTCTGTTCAGTTGTACATCGGACTATGTGCAGCGCGTATGTGCGCTACGTACCAAAGGGCATGGCCGTTTCATTTATGCTGCAATTCAAGTATCCCAGACAAAACCAACAGACAGAATTTTAGAAACATTAATGTTTTGGATTAAAAGCTGTTAAGTTTGACAACTTGCTCAGCTTCGTCAAATCAAAGACGCGTTAAGTCACCGTGGGAGGTTCGACATTTGGTTGAAACTTCGCCGAAAGTGTGAAGGAGCGAAAAGTTAGTGCAGCAAAGACACAAATGTGCACTGATACTCGAATGAACGACTGACACACGCACCCGAAAATGAATGTGCTATGGGAAAAAATTACAGAAAACGTAGAATTCTCACTTACAACTTACATTTCGATACCTTCTCGTCGTAGCCGATCACAACTGCTCCCAAGAAATACATGCAGCAAGACCCGACACATTTATCAATCTCTAATCAGCAGCGGCTCCCGGCAAAAAGCACCAATGACGAAAAACCGCAAAACCAGCAACCTCACTTCAAACTTACCGACAGATACACGGTGAGAAGCGCTGCTATCAGAACAAACACAACATTCATGGCGATCCATATCAAAAGTGGAATGTACAGACAGCCTTCTGAAACGCATCTCTCGATTTCTGAACAGGAACAGAAAGAAACTACCCTCTTGGAAACTCAAATATTAGAGTTCGGGCTTTAAAAAAGCTAATTAAATCGCACATTTAGGAAAACTGACGTAAAATTCCAAATTAATGCAGATGCTATGTTCAACGGTATGTGGCAAGGTTGAAACTACAAGAAACAGCAAAGCTGCCGATAGTAATCCCCAGTAAAAAGTGAATCATTGTCTTTCGGGTCAGCTGTGATTAGATCCGTACTAAATTTAGAATTAGCAAGGGGGCTATTCATTTTGAAAAGGCTAGTGTAAAACAATAGCCATTGTGACTTCGTCTCAGGCCGTGTTTTTTGTTGAACAATACAATTGAGGTCAATGACCCGCAATCAGCAGCAACCGTGTGAAAAAGATTTGTCAAGGTGAGTTGTTGTCCCCCACAGACTTATGTTCAACTAGCTTTCGCAACAATGGTATGAATGCTGAGACCAAAACAAAGATTTAGGCGTTGATGCCTTGAATGTGAAACATGCCATGTATCTTGCAGCCATTCGCGTTGACATAAGATGACTTTAAGCAGCAATTAAATGTTATCACAAGCCAAACCGTCGGTGCGCTGTGGAAAAAATCCTTCAAATTTCATTTCAAAGTATGTTTATCAAAGCAATGCCCAGGCTAGTTTCCAGTTACAAGCCACACAACACTGCACCTTTCACAATAAAAACCACGACAAAATCTGTCTGATGAAAACAAGTTGGTCCTTACAAATAAGTTTAAACTTACGTTTGTAAACAAGATTCTTTTTAACAGATACTAGCATGATGATGGAAATATTAATAAGCACAGCAATCATCCCTGTCATTACTCCAATAAGCATACACACAAGCCATCGCTGTCCTTGTATCAATCTCCAATCCTGTTGCACAAATAACATAAAACAACAAATGGTTCATTTCAGGTATTCAAAGTCATAAAGGAAACACACACAAAAAAGGGGATAAGCAATACAGTATAAATTAAGAACATGTAACGATTCAAATGAATTCATTTTTGAAGAAAATAGTCTTTTACAACTTTGAATAATTAACCTAAAGTAAATATTCAAACCTTGAATATTACATTAATTATTTCATCCACCACAGACAAAGAGTAACATGAAACATGGTACAAATCAGTATTTCTTTAAATTTGTTTGTATCAAAGAATAAGATAGAAAGCAAGAGCTTAACTAACTTCGTTCACGTTTGCATTAGCCAAAATGCAAACCTAATTTGCAGGTGCATTAACAATTTAAACACATTAAGTACATCATCAAAGATTTTGGGCTATTTATGTGGTAAGCAATATTGCTAACTTTGCACACCAGACAGAAATGTCTGCACAGTTAATGACAGTTACAGGAAAATGTCTGAGACAGGACAAAAAATAGTGGATGTTCCTCCAAGAGTATACCCCACACTTATGTGCATAATAATCAATATTCTATATCAATACAAAAGTTATAAACAGAGTTTTTTTGGTTCTTTCACCCAAATGCCTTAGTCAAGAAACATGAATCTAGTACCATGAAATTTAAATGACGGTATAAGTAACCATCAAATGCATTTGCCATGCAACAAGTCTTCATCGCAAAGGTTCAAGACACGTGTACAAGATTAGAACCACATTCCAAAACGACTAGCATTTTATGCAATCGCTAAACATCTACTTTCAAAATTTCATTGAATAGCTTCAGCGATAAATCCCAACATAACAAAGAGCCCTACGGCTCAAATCACAATGATAAAATAGCTTGCAGTCACTATGTTACACAATGAGTCAGGACAAACCATAACCAAAGCATTTTTTGTGAAATCCCTGATCTTTGCACAGGCAAATTGCACACAATTACAACAGAGCAATAACAAATTCTAGGCTTTTGATCATAGTACCTTTTTCAGCAAATTTCAAGGAACACAATTAAGAAANATAAAAACTGTGTTATCTAACCAGTTGATCATTGAAGAAGTACTTGCAAAGGACCCTGCACAAGTATTACACACTGTGCTATGACATACGCATTTTGTCAGATGACCATCAGTTAGAATCTAGTTTCACAAGGCAATTATTTTGCTTCATAGTGAAAAACCAATTCATGTCTGAATCACACAAAAAATCACATTTTCTACATAGGGCCAAGTGTCTGTAGTTAATCATTAACAAATCTGAGGTTAAATTTTTAGCAGTATATATGCTAAACCTTGCAAATTTTTTAGTGTACTGCAGTAATGACAATGTTTGATTACTTAGATGTGAAGATTACGAAGCAGCTTTTTATCTGAAGTGATTCACCAACACTGCGTGAAAGCACAACACCTATCTTAGCACAATGCAGACACACTAACCGAGATTGTCATCTTTCGCTCTTCTTCCATGTGTAATTCGTTTTCAATGCTATCATAATCCAAGCCCTGCAATAAGATTATCTTCATCTTAAAGTTTTTCTTTTGGTTGTACCTCATATATAAAAAATTGGTACTTCAACAGTTTTTCAATTAAGAATGTTGGCAGCATGGAAGTCAAAAAAATAAGTTTCACACCAAGGCTGTGAAGATATAAATTAATTCAGCAGAAGCACTCCTTAAAGTAAGGATGTTATGTGATTAGGACATAACTATACACAAAATTTCAAGTCTGTGTGCCACCAAGCTTAATGACCAATGTTTGTCTGATTTGTCTGTCACTGACAGCTTTGAATTTACGCGAGTGTACATTAGCAGCAGTTTTTTGTACAATAGGTCAAATTCAAATGATTCTCCAAGGCAGCTCTGAATTTTCTTTCATTAGTGGAGCTTGTTTTTCCACTGAAGACAGTTATATCTTGGTTCTGCATGTTATGTAAGCAATAGGGGTTGGCATTTGATAGTTATTACATATAATAGTTGCATGAAAAGTGCCAAATGTTGGTGACAATTGCTCGCAGTTTCAATTTAATTGTAAAAATAAATCGCATGCATAAATTATAAACCTGTTTTTAAAAAACACTTGCCCACCTTGCAAAACACGACAAATACTTTAGTTGATGAACACTCTTAAATGCCCACATGTCTAATGAGAATAAAACAAGTTTGCATAGTGTACAGGTAGGCTGGCATTTTTAATGCGCCTCTTTGCTCTCATACAACAAGAACATACCCATGTTCCACTTGTGCAGTGCTGCACAAGTTATCGGATGGTACATTTAAATGTTTTTATAAGATTGTTGAAAAAGACATTAGGCAAATATGCCAGCTTTGGTGATGTTGATTTTGATAAAATGTGTGGGATTTCCATCAGACTCAACAAAAAACAAAAATTGTGTGCATAAGCAAACAATGTAGATGACTTGTGGCTAAGAAATTTTAAATAAAAACTTACAAACTGTTCTAAAATGGCAAACTAAAATCAAACGTTTTTGGTGCACTTCCACTGGTTACTATAAATTTGTGTTATAACACATAAACACAAACTAAACCCAAAAAAGGACAGATGTACTTTTAATGAAATAATGTATTGTATTTAAAATGTATACAGCTACACAAACCAGCAACACAATGTGCAACCTGACAGCAAATGAACACACCTCATAATTTACAGCTTTTCGTTTTCTTGAAACTGTTGGTCCCTGAAACAGAAAAAAAGCATGAAGGTTACTAGAATAGTCAGTCAATATTTACTGTAACATTGAATAACTTTTTCTAATTGATATACGTATTGTCAAGAACTACTCATTTTGTGATGCTCAAAAGCTGTTTTAGGAATAAGTTTTTTATCACTAGAATCACATATGATGTGTAGTGTGTATATGTTTCTTTGAAGAACACAAACTTGTAGTAATGAGAATTTAAGAACCCTAATAAGTAGGGCAACCAATTTTTTTGACCTAAAAACTTAAAATTTTGACTTTATAATTTACAAATTTTGACTTTATTTTGAAGTATAAATTTTCTGTGTTTGCAACTGCAAAATAATTCAGCCTTAGGTGTTGAGGTTAACCCAGAAGCATATTCATGCACTCTAAGCTTCGAAATTAAAAAAATGGTTGTTTAACTTTTGGGATGATATATTGATAAGTACATTAATATCTACAGTAGAGTGAAACCTGAGAACATCATAAAGCTGAAACACTACATGCATCATGGATTGAGCATTGACCAAAACAAGTACTGTAAGACCACATTTCTCGTCTACCATGCCTATCCTACATAATATCCAATGGTCGTGTAGTGGGCAAAACAACATTATTATGTCAGAAATTGCAACAAACCCATTATTATTACAGAATTGCAACTAAACTTACAAAAGCATGTCACTACATGTTGTCGCAGTTTCAATAAAATATCGATAAAGAGAAAAAAACTGTGCTGCAAGAAAAATTTGTCCTAACGGTAAATTTTGACCTAATGATAAATTTTAACTTTTTTTTGCCTAGTAACCTCTGATTCCATCTTGGTATGGGCGTGGAATTTGGTTTGTGGACATTTCCTAAACTTTAGAAACAACAGAAAAATTTGGACTTTATTGACTTTGGGTTGGTCTGCTAATAATACTTTATATATTCAGTAAGCCTGTATTACAAGACTTAAATGGCAATCTGGTGTTACAGCATGTGAATGTGTACTCAAACCTTTCTATGATACAAAACTTTCACTTTTATTTTTTTTTGTTACCAAAAATATTTTCTATGTCCAATTCAAAAACCTATATGGTCCTCTTGAAGACTCCAAGCAGTAAGTCACACCAACATATACAACTTTAATTTTCAGTTGGTTTTGAGCGAACAAGCACCTCAGTCTTATCTTCTTCAGATTTGGGTATCACAATGCATATATTTTCACCAGACTTGTTGCCACCATTTACCATGTAATTAGCATTATGTACTGTTGATGAAGTTTCTCCACTTTCACCAAGCAAGTTCTCATCATCTGAGGAATGTCGTGATGGAATAGACATGCTATCATCCATTGTATACAACTTACCAATTCCACTTTACATTATACTAAGCAGTAAATTTCTGAAAAACAATCACAAGTTGTATGTACACTTATACATAGATACAGAATGCATATATACAATAAGCAAAGGTTTGTTCTGTGAATATACAAATCCTTATAAACTGGGTTTAGGAAATCAATCCCAACCTGGTATCCATACTTATGCTGATTTTCTAACACACACAACCCAAATTTAATTAAGAAACTTACCACAGTTTCTAAAACATTTCTAAAAAATTCAAACATTTATTTTCAGAAAGGTTTTTATTTAGCAGAAATCATACATCTGGAAGTCACAATCATACTGGACTAAGCCAAAGTTTTACCTTTGTGAACTGAGTGACAAAGACACCTTCTTTGAAATGTCAAAAGCCTAGCAAAGATTAGAGAATGAAATTGATATTACAGTGTGCATTGTTCTGGCAAAGGAAAAGAGACGGAGATGAAATTAAATACACAAGTCATGATATCCTATATGGGCACAATTAGGTGCTAAAATATGCACAGAAGTAATCAGTTGACTAATGCCTGGCATCTTGTAAAGATATAGGAATCACATTTTGGTTGACTGAATAGTTTTTGCAGATTGCAGTGATGCAGTTAAATATGAATGAGCAGCTTTGCACAATGCAATGGTTTAGTTCTTGTGGACTGAATATGATAGAAGTGTTCTATAAGTTTAGACACAAAGTTTACTTATTCAGTGAGGTTTTATTCTGTGTTGTCTTGACAAGACCAGGTTCAAATAGTGCTGCCTTGAGGTAGAGGAAGAAAGAATAAATGATTACTGCACATTCTAATTGCTAGTTGATTGCAACAATTACCCTGGGGACATTTTTCAGTGATTTCTGTTCATTGAATAAGCTTACGTCAATATACAGGGTGTCCCAGAAGTCGCGCACCATATAATAATTTGTTTTTTTATGTTTCAGATTTAATTAGATATGGGCGAAAAACTAACACTACAACAAAGAGTTAAATTGCATTTTATGTTTGGAAAAAATGGGGCGACATACCGCTCTGTAGCTGAAGAATTCAACCGCACTCATCATGAGCGAGAAAAAACATTGAACCATACCACTGTCTGCTGTTTGATTAAACGTTTTCAAGAACCTGGCTCAGTTGCTGACCGTCAGAGATGTGGTCAACGAAAGAGTGCAACTGATGAAGAAACATCAACTATGGTTTTGGCGAATGTTGCTTAAAGCTCCGTGAAATCATTAAGAAAAATAAGCTAGGAGCTAATGATTAGCAAATCATCAGTGCATAGTATTCTTAAGACACAGAAATTTCATCCGTACAAAGTGCATCTTGTGCAAGGATCAATGCTGAAACCCTCAACAGAGTAAAAGACAGTTTTATAAAGACCATTGATGCATTGATGCATGTGTCACAATGCAGAGGGTGAACAATTTGAGCATCTGTTATGATTGTGATCAATGAAATTGACATTGATATGTATTTTCATTAAAATCTGCATGGTGCACAACTTCTGGGACACCCTGTATAACTGATAAAAAACCTAGAGAGAAAACTGGTTGAATTTGAAACAGCCACCAAAAAAATTTGCTAAAACAAAAAAACAGTGATTGTATTTATTAAATCATTGAATCATGTTTCATGTTACACTACATAATTACATATATGTAGTCACAATATGAGAACTTTATTTTGCTGCTTTGTTTCACAGCAGAGTCTTTGGAGGTTTTGGCATTGCATATGTTTGATATAGCACAGCACTGTACTAGTAATCAAAAAGATTAGTAATTCAATTGAAGCAAGAATGCACTTGCCCCTTGGCATAACACAAGCACAATATCATCATAATATGCAGATATTTAAAATTAAACAGTGACAGCTTAATAGTATGACAGCTTGGGTTTTTGTTGACATCCTGACTGTACAATGTAAATTGTGTCCTATCTCATTACTTGCACTTTCTATGCTACGTAGTTTTGCACGATTCAGTTGTCATAAAAGCATTGCTAAAAGGCTTCATGGCAAATATCCATGATTGCTATGGCAAAGAACATAGTTTTCATTTTACTCTACTTCAATGATCTATCACAGTGGTTCTTAACTTTTCCAAACATGACGAACCCTTATGTAGTTTTCCAAGCTTTTGTCAAACCCCATTTTTTTCCAAGATAACATCAAGTAAAAATGGGTTACGTGTTTCAGATGATCTTTGTCAAACCCCTGAGATGGCTCCATCGAACCCTAAGGGTTCAATCAAACCCAGGTTAAGAACCACTGATCTATCACTAAGTACCATATCTTTGAATGGACTTTTTCAACCACTTTCCTCTGACTAATATAGTAATTTTTATTTTGAGACAGACTCATGGTCCATATCACAAGAGTAATCGAATAACACAAGAACACAATATGGTTAGTCATAGCACATTACCAAATAGATGCTAGTTGATGAACACACTCAACACAGAGAGGAGCCCAACACTATAACAGTGGCCTAGCTGCAACTACATTCACTCATCAGCAAACAGAAATCTGGCAATGGGAGAAAAATGAAGACATCCTAACATCAGGTTCTAAAGTAAATGGCTAAAATCGTCTGATGGAGATGCTCACAAAATCATGTAAATTGTTTTGACCAAGTTTTCAAATGTTCTTGCGAGCTATTTAGGTTGAAGGTGACAACCATTTGTTTTCACTAAATTCAAAGCAAGATTTGACAGTTGGTATTGCTGCAATCTCTCCGTTGGCATTGCGTTGAATGTGCGATTCACCACGAATGGGATGTGCACGAAGAATAACACCGATATATATGTGGTACAGACAAGCAATAATAGAGGGTCAAATCATTATAATCCAACAAGAAATTGCAATTGTGTAACCCAATGTCACAAAAATGCCTCATTTTTTTATATAAGGTGCACTTACATG
>JGI24022J15233_10010132_pt1 | contig 10671 bp, 9 predicted proteins | sample Ectturendosymbi2_FD_15233 | JGI IMG/M metagenome (IMG submission 15233)
CATAGTGATTCGGCGCCCGGGGAATTTCGCCCCCCTTGCCATCCCCCTCGTTACGCCTCTGAGTAATACAACCAGATATTGCCACCGTTTATGATAAACCCTTATTTATAAAAAGACGACGTGGTAAACACATCAGAAGTATGTTCAAGTGCAAAGTTAGCCTGTCTGCAGTAAATTGATGCTCACTTAGAAGCATTAAAAACGCTTTTGTTGAGTGGACACGTGGTATTGGTGAACTTTCGGGAATTTTAATTCTTATTGTAATTTCGCTATGCTGAAAGCCATTGCCAGCAATAAGTTAGAAAGTATACCAAACTTTGTCTAATTAAATTGTATGATGTTTCCTTACATCAGTGCTTTCATAAGTCCTGATGTGTGCAAATGCAATGCAGTTATTCTCTCACGCGTCGAAGCCTCTCAATTTCTGAGAAGATTTAAGCGTGCCAACAGCTGGCATCGGTTCGAAGAACTCCAACAGGGAAATATCGAGCGCGAATGCCAAGAAGAGAGATGCTCCAGAGAAGAAGCGCGTGAAGCGTTTGAAGACGACACGCTCACAGTAAGTTTGTTAGTGTTCAATTCATATGTGGGCATGCGACATAACTACTTGCTTCCATTGCTCACTTTCGGAGAAAACGTCATTTGTGAAATTCAGCGAGCAAGTGACATTTATTCAAATCACCAATTTTCATAACACTCTGTGTGGTGATACCGCATTTTGGACATTGCAAATCAAATCACGCTTTTTTGTTTTTCAGCAAGAGTTCTGGACACGATACACAGGTGAGTTTGACATGATGCAATGCTATGGCTTCGAATAAGTACCGACTGCATAAAACCGCAAAAGATCCTTTATTTCTATCTTGCTGGTGTTTTACTTTCGATGATTTCTACGGCGATTTCAGCCTCATGGATTTACGGTTGTCACACAGCCTAGAACGTATTTGCAAAAGGAGGTTTTTCTAGATGTTTACGTAATCACTGCAAAAGTGATACGGTTCTCCCAGCCAGGTTTCTTACATCCCCACTTTAGATAGTGTCGGACATTTTCGAACGGAATTTGAAATGAAAAGGAAATTGTGCGATTGCATCACAGTTGAGATAGCAGGCACCGCTTTTCACTTCTGACGTGTCGGAGTCTTCAGCAAGCTCGTGTCAGATAAGGAGATGCTTCAGAAGTTTCATCAGCAAAAATCACAAAACTGCGATCCTCTGTTAGAAAGTGCCTTGCGCCTAATTATTCAGTACATGCCACCAATTCAAAAACAGGGTAAATTTCCACCTTGCTCCGAATGAAAAATTGTTTCATAATCGCATTTGACTGGATGCAAGAATTTGTAGCACTGCCAAAAAGAAATCTGTCCTCGTACTTCCTTACTCTAGACCGGCTCTTCATCTGGATAGGTTGGGGCGACTGAGGTAGGGATTTTCAAAAGAAATCTTCGGTTTCAGGCCCGGTGTAGCTACATTTGTCAAATCCTGAAGTGTTTGTCCAACAACACCTATTTTCTAAGATCCATTAGGGTTGGCCTTCCCTGCTGAAATTCTTTTTAGCTCGCATTCCACCAATATTATTTCAAAAAAATGCATTGCTAATCCAGAAATATTTCCTCTCATCTAAGCTTTGTTTTGCTGTGCTTCATTAAAAACACAGAAATTCCTTGTAAAGTGCAACGTGTTACGCACCAGTATTTTTAACACCTGCTCTTTTCAAGGTTGTTTAGATTCTCTGGTAGCCACTGGTACGCATTTCAAAGGAAATAGTCGACGAATTTGTTTAAGCAAATTGAAATTGTTATGTCTGGTCGCTGCTACTACGTATACCGTAATTGTGGTTAAGGGGCTTCCGGTAAAGTCAGCCAAACGATTTTGCAAAAACGTTTTTCTTGAACGTGCTGGTTTCTCGGCCCAAAAAAATGCCGCACTCCCTCTGCAGGCCAAGCATTGTTTTCGTTTATCTCGTGGTAAACCACCAGATGTAGCAGGTCTTCTCTCAGAGTAAAAATGGCCGGGCCTGATTGGCTTTATTTCCTTAGATGCGGTTGTGAGCTTGGTCAGGTTTCATTCATCGCCAGCAGGCTGTGAAAGGCTGGCCTGAGTCAATCTACGCGAGTTTCACACTCACAGCATATACGAAAAGGAACGCTGCAATTACCGTGATGCAATGGGAAGATATCTGCTTCTGTGTATTTTATAGCTGCTTTTTAAATAAAGCAGTAGTCTGAAATTGTCATTTTAGCTGTGAAATAAATTCTAAACTTCCGCAATATAATTTTTTTCAGTCTGTTGAGGACGAATCCTTGTTACTTTAATCTTTTATTAATCCAATCAGAGATTGGAGTAAATCAGAATCAGAGTGGTTTCACAAATATTGTCGTTACGTTTGGTTTTCTCTGTAAAAACAACATGTTTCAGTACAGAGTAAAACTTGCAGGCCTTGCAAAATTGTTTTGCAATGGCAAAGAATAACAATGACTTAAATGAAACTGTTTGGTCACATTAAAGCAATATTCTTATTATGCAACTACCCAAGACTTCCAAGATTTTCTCTGGTCCGATGTTTTAATCGTCAGTAGGAAAAAATTATTTTCAGTGCATCCCTCATGACACCACGCAGATGCAACAAAGAACCGTTATATTTTTGTCACGTTTTTCAGTACAAGTTGCAGCAATTCACGAATGCAAACCTGACTGGTCTTACAAAATGAAATCCTCACCATTAACCTTACGAATAAATAAGTAGCTTTCCCTGCAAAAGTTGTGGTCTTTGTAAATAAGGTTTGCGTTTCAGCCACGTTATTTGAAAGAAAGATCTACCTTGTGGTAAGACATTGTAAAACTTCCTGCAATTTATTGAACTTCGCAAACTACTTTGACCTATTGAATGCAGTGCAAAACGTTTCCAAGTTAACAACATGATAAATTTTGTGTGATGATCTCACGGCGGAACTCCAACCTTCATATAGGCGTCTGAGAAAAATTGTTTATGCTGTGTGAAAAGTTTTGCGTAAGCTTTATCAACAAGTTGGCCAAGCTTCTACTGTATCTTGTGATTGCACTGTGCAGATACCACTGTATTGAATTTGCCTGTGAGTAACGCCACATGTCACATTTAGGCCAGACGGTTGTTTGGCTTTCGACGGTACGTTCTTCGTTCAATATCTGACCGCATTTTCCGCCATCTTATTTGCAGATCCCAATCAATGCCAACCAAATCCTTGCGTTTCCTCCCACACGGTTCGTTGTGAAGACAAGCTTGCCGATTACAAGTGCCACTGTAAAACTGGTTATCAAGGCAAGGACTGCAGGCAAGGTTAGTGTCCTCTTGAAAATAATCAACACACGTGCAGGTGATGAATTCGCTTGCTCTGATGTAGATAGGTAACAAAGCTTTCGAGCATGAATAGAAAGAACATTTGCACTTTTCTCCCTGTAGCATTTCTATCATGAAGTTTAATTTGTTTCGAGGCGTCTAAGCGTGTTATCATATACCTGTGAAGGTGACGATAAGCTTCATAACACTTGACGAATGGGTTTTGGTTCATTACTGTATTTTGTAACGCACCGATTGAAATGAAATCCTCATGGTAGGACTTTTGCTACCAAAGCAATTTTATTTAGCTGCACAGTACATATCAAGATCTTACGTTGAATTTTCAACAGCAGAAAGATGAAGCAGGCCTGGATGTACACTGTTTTGTTTTGATTTTTTTTAGTAGAAACCAGATCGGAACCTTATAGCAATCTTTTTCATCCGTCTGGACAGTTATTCTGAATACAAGATCTAATGCACATCAAGTCATAATGCAAATGCATGTTAGGTGCTATGATTCTCATTTGATACAAAACAAATTAATTTACGTCCAATCAAACTAGCTCTCATTTATGTCACGATTTTCCTTGCAACTGAGAATGATGCGTGACTTGAAAATGTGACTCATCTTTCAAGAGATCGGTATGAAATTGCTAACGAAAGGTCAAACCAATGAGAATACTGCATCATGAATGGTGGTTCGAGCGTCAAGCCACTTACCCACGTGATCCATGAAGCGCCAATCAATTTCGAGGTTATAAACGTATCACTGGTCAACACGATTTTTCTTGCATGGAGTTTTTCGAATAATTTGAGGGCGCTGTACCCGACTCTGGTCATCTTTTTCTAATCACACCACGTTTCAGAGATATGAAAACCAAATTTAAAAAATATTGATGGTTTCTGCCGGTAATTAAAAATGTATGATGCGTTTAAGCACCCATATGTGGAAAAAAAGCTAGCTTTTTCTAGTTTTGTTTCTTTCTCACAAAACTAAATTTGCAGATTTAAACCAAAATCATGCGAAAATACATGAAAAGGTTATACTCTCACTTTGAAACGATCAGTAGTGTTGCAGCAAACCAAATCACATCTCGGTACGAAAACAGGCACTTTATCACACTGTACATTTTATATTTGTCCTCGATCACTTATGAACTGCATTTGAGACATCCCACATTAAACTCCAAAAGTAATCCGCCATCATGTTGCAGTTCCATCGACCTTGATAACGTTCTTCTATCACTTTAACATCATGATTGAAACACTCACCCTACTCCTCCCGTGGCTAAAGTTCTCGGGAAATTCGCTGAGGTGGCTATGGTTTAGTGCATTTTAATGCTCATCTTACACCCTAGTTCTTGCAAATTGAGGAGAAGCTCTTCCACCATCTCAAGTTAGCACACCAAAATCTCTGTTTGAAATGATCAGGAAACAGCGGAGCACACTAGAACCATACCCTCTCCTTGTCATCAACAAATTGTAAAAATTGTTGGAACTAGTAAAAATATACATGATCTGGAGGGAAACATTTATTCTTACATTTTTGGTATTGCATGAAAGGCTATATTTAAAACATTTTATCACATCTTTCAAACGTACTAATGATGTATTTTGGTAGTCAGGCATCTTTAAGTGATGAACTTTTTCTTTATGTTTTTTTGTGAAAGGTTGACCAATCGTCATGCCACTGAATCGTTGCTATTTTTGAATGGAAAATGCAAAAGCTATCACATGTGCCCGCTTCCAACCTCAATTAAATTGTTCTCGCTCACTTTCAATCATTAACTAACTCGTTTCTAGTGTGTGCGCACTTTCTTTCATATAGATAAGACTCGAGCCCGTTTCACTGAAACCCAATTGCGCAAATGTCAGCGATACTTATTTCGTTTGCAGAAATCAACGCTTGCAGCAGCAGTCCATGCTACAACGGTGGACGTTGTCGCGTAAGTGCAGCAATAAGTCGTACAAATAAGTCTGGTTGTTCTGCGCAACAACTGCGCTTTGCAGGCCCGTAGCCACGAGGGGCATTCGGGGGCAGTGCCTCCCCAATTTTTTGTTGTGCCCCTCAAATTTAGTTGTGCTCAGAAAAAATTGTTTTAAACAGATAATAAAACAAAAATCTTTGCCCCCTCAAATTTATTTCCCCCTCCCAAACCCTAACACCGGGCTACGGGCCAGGCGCTTTGAGTTACCAGTTCCTCTGTCTGTTCGACATTAAATTTAGTTTTAATTTCCAATGTTCACTTGACTTTGTTTTCACAGAAACTTTTCCCAGCCCGGTTTTCGTGTGATTGCCCGGTCGGATTCAGAGGTCGCCGCTGCGAAATTAATATCGATGATTGCTTGAACGCTGACTGTGGGAACCACGGCTCTTGCCAAGATCTGGTGAACGATTACCGTTGTGTGTGCGATCGTGGTTATACTGGTAAGGTTCCTGGGATGCTGGACAAAATGTTCTAAATGCAGCAGTGAACGATCGTTTGAGTATTTCGTCGTTGTATTATCGTTTCGCTTTGGTGAAATCAACCTAAAAACGTGTCTTAAGCAACATAATTTCAAAGCAAAAGTGAAGTCCTTTCATACGTTCACCTTTCGTGATACTCGCATCGGGTTAACTTTGTGCTTGTAGCTACACTGCTAAATTTTCTTTTGGTAAAAATGGTTTTCTACTATACCAAAACGCCATACGTTTCTTCTCTACGAATGTAGTCTTGGATACACATTTAATTAAAAAAATGCAAATTCAGGTGCAACGTGCTTGATTGACATCGACGAGTGCCAGCCGAATCCGTGTGAAAATAACGGCAATTGCTCTGATCACGTGGGATTCTTCTCTTGCGACTGCCCCGAGGAATACTATGGACAGAGATGCCACTTGCGCCACAGTCCATGTAGGACCTCTCCCTGCTTCAATGGTGGGTGCATTAATGTCAGAGCTGCAAAAGCAACTGCAAACCGTGTTAGGTTTGCACTGTTCAATTGTTTACAGAATGAAATTAGCGATTGACGCAAGACCTGTGATCAAAAATGGTTTCCTTCATTGCTTTTTATAGTCAGGGATGTAGTGGGGTGGGAACGCGTGGCAACGGCATTTCCACAGCTTTCTACACTAGTAACGTTACTTGAAGATTTAGATTTTTCATTTCAATTTCTACGTGTAGCGCCTGGAGCAGCATAAATGAATAAACGACAAGTTACCTCGTGTATAGCAGCGTAGCATGTTTTGTAATTGCTGTTTGTGACTTCGACAATGGTATTTGCGTACTCCACGCTTCGTCTGATTGTTTTCATTTATCATAACTGTGCTATCTTCGTTTCAGAGGAGTAATTAGTCTTGAAGTTTTCAGGCCGTTGCGGAGTAGGTTGCAGTTTGCTTGAGTGGATTGCGAGAACTAAAGGAGATTTTTGCGTGTGAGGGCCCCTGAGTGATATTTGGTGCTAGATTTCGGCTTCAACCAAACTCCGGAGTGTAGTGGGAAGGGAACGTGTGGGAACGACGTTCCCACACCTCTTGTTTCAGCACTACACCCCTGTCTATAGTCAAATACAAGCTTCGTGGTAGACAGATGCCACGGAAAACAAGTTTTTCAGCAACAACTGCAAGTACGATTTTTTGCTTTGCAGGCGCAATATGTGTTGCCAATCCTGACTACAGTTTCAATTGCTCATGTCCAACCGGTTACACGGGCGCCCATTGTGAGCACGTTGTTGGGAGTCCATGCATTGAAGAACCTTGCCTACATGGAGGCAAGTGCTTCGTCGTCAGAAACAATGTAACAGAAAACTTGCACTTTAGGAACTCCACAACGGCAAGCAACGCAAAGGTAAAAGCCAAGTGTCGATCACCGTTGTGCCCGACCCTTCGCTACGAGATGCTAGGAGAGTAACCTTCACAATTGGAAGTTGAAGGGCCAGTTACTTTGAAAGTGATATTTAAATGCAAGTAAACTTTATCCTGCCGAACTTTCCCTGGTAGACCTTTGCCGGGGTCAGGCCTTGACTGCGTTATTCATTTGCGCTCGAGCGTAACTTTGCTTTCTGCAAGAAAAACACGTGGCGTTTTGTGGTGTGGGGTAAATACCGTTTTAGAAACACGCAGGGGTGTCCAACCGTCGGCCCGCAGAGTCCTTCCCACTGGCAAGCGTGATCACTTTCTCCAAAGGTAAAAATTCATCCATGCCGATATAAACGTCGAGCCAAGCGACATTGTCCTACCGCAATTTCTTTAATCGTGGTTAAATGGGTATGACGGCAAATGTCCTGTGTCATGTCACCAATTGTCACAATGTATCACCCATTGACAGAATGACTTTTGCGGTATTGCCGAATAACTAGCTTCGTGTTTTGCTACTTTTCGATTTTGGATGCGTGCTGTATTGCAACCAGCACAGTTTGTACAACTTAGGCCTAATCAGAGATAAGATAACTTTGATGACATATCGACTGTTTTGAGCTGTTGTAATTAAGTTGCTTCTGATAATGACAACCAGTGGCGTAACTCATGGGCGGAAGGGGTGTGTACTTCCTCCCTGGCAAGCTAAATCTAAACACCGGGTATCCAGGTAGCTAATGTTTCGATATTCAATATTTTTTTGGCTTCCACTGGGTGTTGTTTCTTTGCGTTTTTCGTAATGTTCTTCGCCGATTTCGGGTTTTTGTACAGCCATCCACATCCGGAACCACTATCATTTTTCAACTTTTTTTCTGAGTATTGGTTGGTGGGCCCACTACAGTGGCCAGTGGGCCTCTTTCAGCAAAATTTCACCTTCCTGGATCAAACCTCTAGTTACGTCTCTGATGACTGCGACAGACCAAAAGCTAAAGGTCTGCGTTAGTCACAGAGAATTTCAAGAAAGTGGGACAGGTCAATTATTATTGGTGCAAGTAAAAATCAAGCTGATTTGCCCTGATACGGAACAAGCAGGTTTATACTTTGGAAACTATAACATAAAAAGACATTATGACACTAGGCACGCATCTTCTGAAGTTAAGCCTACTATGCAAGTACGCCACCAAATCGTGATATGAAACTTTGGCCAGCGAAGCAGACTGTTAAACAGTTTTGGCCTTTCACTCAAGAAGGTCAGACAACCATGAGCTACGTTTTGCAAAATGGTGTTGGCAATTACCAGGAAGGTTTTCAGTTCAAAAGCAAACTTTTAATGAAACGAACTCAGTTGCGGAATTTTGTTGACCCAGTGCTTGCACGCGTTGAACATTGAGTGCAACCGTTGCGACTGCAAGTATCAGAAAGAAAAGCTTTAGCTGTTCTGAATAGTTTTGTTTGTCACAGCTCGACTTCCGCTGTGCGTGCAGTGTGGGCTACGGTGGGAAACGGTGCCAGACGGAAATCCCCGCATGCGAGTATTCACGTGACCAGTGCCCTAGCAACGCAACGTGCGTCAGCTTGCAGAAGAACTTCTTGTGAGTGACTTGCAATGGGTGGAGTGAGACTTATCTATGTTGAAATGCAGTGACGTAACTCCATTTACATCTAGGGTTGATTGATTGAGTGATTAATTGTTTCATGTGACTCAGCTAATAAGACGACAATTGAATTAAACATCTGGTTTCACGTTTTTGTAAGCACATCTCATACCTACATACTGAACGTTAGAATTGCTTTGAGAAACACTAGGCCTTAGCGGGTCAATGCATGCTTAGAGGTTTAAGTAACTTACTAGTACGGACTGTCCATGGAAGACGACATAATCTTAACGAAATTGGAAATTTTTGTTCCTCAAATTTGTTTAATACAGGTAACAGTTTTTTGGGGCCAAGCTGGTTCAAGAATAATTGTTTGTAAAGCAAAGATTGCGCAACACATTGAGGTGTTTTTGATAAAACTCAGAGAAATTTTGTTTGTCTAATCTTTGCAAAAGCGCATCAATGGTGCAACTTGTAAAAAAATCGAATTTCTGTTTATTCAAAAATGCAATAGCTTCGCGTATTTGCTCCTCATGTTACACCATTGATATGAAGGCGGCGTGCAACAATCTTCCAAAACATTTGAAATTAAAGCTACGTATAACAAAATATGCAATATACAATCTTCGATGAAATTCCTCTAAACACTAATCAGATTCAAAAAACAAAAATACATGGTACAGTAATAATATTGCTTTTTTAATGCTGATCTTTTAAAAGTTGGGCGTTTTCTCTGAAACACCAAACCCTTTCATGCTTATTTTGAAAGCCAGTGAGTCGGCACTATAGCAGTGAATCATTTATACCCAGTTGTGTGTGCCCGGAAGGTTTTGCCGGTGACAACTGTGACAAGCCTGGCAACGAGAGTGAAGTAGCAGAGCGATACCGTTGTGAACAGGATCCATGTATGAACGGAGGAAGATGCCTGTCGCATAACAATCTCACCGTTTGCATGTGCAGGTCAGAACAACAGTTTGATAAGCGTAAAGATGCCTGAAAAACTTGTGCTTCATACGTTCTTAGACGTAAACTTAACGCAAATGTTCATTGATGACGGGGAATATTTTACGATAATTTTTCCTGAACGTTGCGTTGAAAAACGTTTTTATTTTGCGCGAATTGTCCTAAGCTTTTCATTATTTCGAAATCCGATGCCCTTTTCGGCTTAGACTTGAATACTTTATAATCACGTTGGCACCATGAGTTCCCAAATTATTTGTCGGCAGAGCATCGAATTCTTGCACCAAAACTTGGAAACTGTTATGATCTGTGCATAACTCTGTCGCTACGACCTATTTGTAGCAGAGAAACCGCAAAGAGCTGAGAGACATCTCCAAACCAGTGCTAGTTGGCTCTCGTAATTTTCCAATGATTAAATTTTATTCACTTATCGCATTTTTCGGCATTCCAGAAAAAATTATGTTATGAACATTTAAAGTCAATGTGTTCTTGATTCCGGTTGCCGTGCTTTGTGATTTTACAGATTGCAGAGCAATATTATTTAGTAAAATCGTTTGCGCGCATTTTTGTACTTGTTCAATACACAGTTAAGCCAAAGTATTGTGCGTACCTGTTATTCAGTAAAACATGACCGCCGTTCGGAAAAGCGTGTTGTTGCCTGTGAAATCTTTAGCACAATTTCGCTATTTTCAAAAACAGTTGATAAGGTTACCCACTACTTCGCCCACTGCTTCTTAAAGTGCAGTTGCGCCATACTAAAGCAAAGTGTCGATCAACGTTGAAAGTATGTTTATAAGGTTAGAAATATCGTTATCAGCGATCGCTGATGTGCCACGCTTTAAGTTTGCGAACCCCACAGACAACAGAGCGTTTCGCAGCATAGTGGATTTACCTTTTCGCATTATGACTTGCCGTTTCCTACTCGCTATTGTATTCCGTACGTGAGGTCTGGTTTGTATCAACTTGTC
>JGI24022J15233_10010148_pt1 | contig 10665 bp, 9 predicted proteins | sample Ectturendosymbi2_FD_15233 | JGI IMG/M metagenome (IMG submission 15233)
CGCTGCTATTTGCGAGCTGCAAGAGAAAGCTGACGAATGACCACAACCTCGTGACTGCTCAACGGCGAAACGGATACGGCATCTAATCGCGGCCGCGTTGCCAGCTGTGACCGATTCATGTTCTGTTCAAAATGCACTGTCCTTTGGAAGCGATGTTTCTGCTTTTAAGTCCGTGACTCTGCGTTACGAGGTTTTTCGTGTTTTCGTCAGAGCATGAACGTGGCTGACACACCTCACATCATTCTGTCTTAATGCGTTGACATTTATTTGGAGCGACAATAATGCTTTGCTTTTTTTCCGGTTTAAATCCTGGTGTTTTGTTTGCTTTTATAGGCTGACTTTATCGTTTATTACCGATTTCCCACTAAAAATTTCATTGCTGTTTTTCGTTCATCGCGACTTCCACGCTGGTTCTTTTTTCGGTCATAGACCGAAATGTTTTTGAAATGACCGAAAAATATTAAGTCATTTCGGTCAAAATATCTGCAAATATAGGCTAACGAACACTGTTTTGGTGAGTTTTAATACAACTGTGAGACAAATGACCGAAATGTCTCAGCAAAAAAATGACCGAAACGTCCCAGCGAAAAAAAAACAGCTTCCACATGCCGACTGGACTGGAAAGCAACTTCCCGCCTTTTATTTATTCCGTTGCTGCCGTGTTTCCAGTTCAAGGAACAGACTTTAAACTGTGACGTCGCGACTTCGTTGACACGGGTGTGCCGCGTCCGCAACAGTCGTGCAGCAGGACACCCGTTGTTGCGACTGACGCTCGGGGACCTACTTTGCACTGGTCGGTCAGCAATCGTCTGCACCGTAAGCGTTCTTCATTCGTTGTAGTTGGACTGCCGCGCGTCGCTCAGTTCGCCGCTGCGTCCCGACGCCCGGAACAACTGTCAAACGATGTCTGCTTCAAGTGTTTTTCTTTTTCTGTCCGGCGACTAAGCTGCTGGAAACGCGTCTTTGCCGCCAGTTGCACTCCGCACGAGCGCGCTTTTGATTAATTGGTGCTTATGCCGTTGTACTTATCTGAAAACACCGCCCCCTCTCTTGCGCGTTTCCTGCGCGCGCTGAACCTCGGCCAGATTTTGCGCCATCGCTGCGTCGGATGTTGCGCGTGCGTTGTTTTCTTTCCTGTGCCGCAGTCCGGGCCATACTTCTCAGCACTGGATGCGCACCACCTTAAGGGCAAGTAACAAAGCAATTGGCTGCGCGTAGAGAAACTCGCTGGCAGGCTTATTTCTAGAAGGTTCACTCGCGCATCTGGCGTGAACACGAAAAAGCTAAACCGCCATTACTTCTTGTTGTCGTAGTTGATTTTGCGAAGCGGCACTATGTCTGTGTAACGGATTTTGGAACTGAAGACTGCTGTGTTAATTTTTACCGTGAAAAGTTATATTAGTTTTTCTTACATTGATCTTGAAAACGTTCGACCCTGTCGTGTCTCTTGCTCTGCTTCCGGGTGCGCGGATCAAGCTGCGATTGACGACTCCGAAAATATGGTGACGGCGTGCGTCCGACTCCAACCGAATCGTTTCGCAGTCCGTTTCGCGCACCCGTCAATTAAAAGGCTGGCGCTCACAGCATATCGGATTGGATTCCAGCAAACGACAGTCTTTGTTGACCTACAGGCCGCACGCCAAGCAGCGCGCTGTTCGCTTTCGAGAGAATGAAGTAGAAATCAACAAGACGCTTCGGTTTTTGTTGTCGAGCAATGAATTTCTTTCTTAACTTCTTTTTTACCCGCTTGTCCTGTATTTTATCGGACGCGTTGCAGCGTATATGCTCATTCGAGTTCACATTACACTTAAACCGAGCATGGCCTGCTTCATCCTGATCACCATCTCGCCGCAGAAGGAAGGTCGTGCGCTTCGTCATCGCGAGTTTTTCAATGTCTTGCCAGGAACTTTTTTCTCAACGCGCGTGGAAACGAGTCCGAAGCGGCTCGTACAAAATTTTTCGTCTCAGTGGTGTTTAACCTTATTCTTTTCCCGGAGCAGTGGAACGAACACTGCCACGGTCGACACGCTGCGGAAGCAACTGCGACAAATTTCCAGTTGTTAATGATGTTTTGTCTCTTGTTGATAAATGTTTTTATCAGATGCTTCACTTGTGACGGATAACGCAATCGAACTTTTTTTGCTATGTTTTCCCGAGTGATGAAAAATTCGTTGAACCTGAGGCAACCTTAAGGTTATGTAGATGGAAAAATAAGAAACCACCACTGAGCTCTGCTTTGTAGCTACCTCGGTACACGCATTGCCATTGAATGTCAAGAACTTAAGATTGCGAGTGTGTTTAACAAAATGCTTTCTGTTCGTGTCTTAATTGCTGAACCAGCAAATCATATATGAGGTAGCATAAGCGCGCAATCGTTAGCGGTAAATTCGTTTCTTTCGGTGCATAGGTTTTGTTGCTTAGCCGTTCGAGGCAGGAAGAGAGCAATTGCCCTGCTGCAGCTGAAAAAATCGAGCAAAAGTAAGTAAAAAAGTTGGGCAAAATTTTTAAAGCTACTATTCGTGAAACTACCGTAGGCTCCGTATTGGGCAAAGATATGAACATACAGTTTATTGAACCGTTCGCACACTTTCACAGCAATGCGTGTATACAAGCCTGGCAAAAATAGTGTGTAAAAACGAAAGAGAAACGGGCAAAATTCCTTTGCCCTTCCCGAGAAACAGGCTTGCATTCATTTCATTGCGAGTGGTTTCAACGTAAAAAAGGCTGTTGGTTTGCACCTGATAAATCGCTAGAAAAAGGCTGTAAGGTCTAGCAGTTTTGAAACTTATCCAATTAAATACATGCCACAACGAGCCAGCACAAATCCTGCTTGTGATGTCGATTAATTTTGGGAGGATTATTAGCTCTTATCACTGAAATCAGTACACCATCTTCGTTTAAATTATTGGGGCAGTGGATGTGCAAAAGTCTAGCAGGAAAACTTTAATTATTGCGACAGTCGAAACATTTGGTCCCAAATATGTAACCTGCAGAGATGGCCGGAGTCACATTTTGAGACTTCGGTCATGTTCCAAAATTTTTGAACCGGCTCCGAAATTTTTTCAAATTTGAGAATCCGACTCATTCAAACTCCGGCAACCATCGATGCAACAAAATTCAGCATTATTTGTAATAAAGGAATCACATTTATAAAGGCCACGCGCATTCCTACTACCGAAGATAAAAAGTAGCTCCGGGTCCCATTTTTGTCGCGTCATACCGAAGACTTGAAAAACGGAACGTTGCGGCTTCCCCAGCCTCGTGCTCGGCGTTGATGGGTGTTTGCATGGGAACAATTCACGTGTGGTGGTGCCTGCATTGACTCGCCACCGTGCAGGATTCACTGCGAAAACAGCCACGCGGTCCACGGCGCAAGTAAGCGGAGATGAGCGTCGCAGACCACTCGTGACAATCCGAAAGCAGTACAAAAACCGAGTATAAAACTCATTCCAAATACAGTCACTGTTGTAAATTTAAGACCACCTTCGAAAAAGGAGTTATGCATTATCATTATAATGCATCAGCTCAATCTTATTCACGCAATATTTTATTGTGATGTGGTAGTCGATTGTCTACCTCATGGGTTACCAACCTTTCTCTGACCATGTACCCCTTCAGCATTTCGACAGATGAGCATGCACCTCTAAAATGTCTTCGACAAAAAGGCTGAGTAAAACGACAAAAGTCTACTGAATTATTAATAGAACTTTTAGAATTTTGGAACTATAAAGGTAGACCCCGTTTTTGTGCCTCAAAGTTGATTTGTTACGGCTGTACAATAAATGTACTTTAGATAGGGAAATGTACCCCAGGTTTGGGAACATCTGGTTTAGCTCAAACTTTCCTTCATTCATTTTCAAACCAGCTTTTCCTCTCAGGAGGGTCGCGGTTGCAGCAGACCGAGATCTAGGAAGACTCGAAATAGGGCTTCCTCAAGATTATCAGCAATCTGACAGTTCTGCAGCCTCCACACCAAGCAAGGTCAGAGATGTAATTACTGTACCTGATCCTTGGTCGACCCCTGGGTCGCTTTCCCTTGGGTGTAGCAAGCAGGACCTGTCTCACTGATCTTTTCTGGAGCATTCTGGTCTCGTAGCTGAACTACCATAGCCGGGATCTCTCTATTCCGAGAAGTTCAACACAGTCCCGCCGCCACGGGGGCTTTGATAGGCTTAGTCCCACAAACAAAGCTCCAAGCTGCCCAAATTGAAAAATGAAACACTAAATCAGTGGAGTTTTTGTCAATTTTGAGAATGCCAAGCTTCCTATTGAGAACTTTATGGCGCCGATTCTGGCTCAACATTCAGGGCTTCACGAATTTCACAGCTTCGCTTTTTGTCGCGAAGTGTTACCCCTTGAACTCGTCGCAAAAATCCCATCTCTGTCTCTTATACTTGAGGCATCACTCCTTCAGTCATTGACCAAGATTCGTGACCTTAGGTACAGTGGCGTAACTGACGGGGGTAGGGGTGAGAACNGCCTCCTGNCAAGATAAATGTGAAAAGCGGACCCAACTTAGCTTGAAATTCGGTATGTAATACTCCTTTGGTTTTCAGTTCTTTGTTGTTTTCTGCGCTTTTCGGAGTGTTTTCCGGTGATATCGCGTTTTAGCATAAAAATCCACATCTCGATTCACTATCATTTCTCAACCTTTTTCTGATTGTTGGCTAGTGGGCCCCTTTCGAGTATGTTTCCCCCTCTGGCTCAATCCTCTAGTTCCGCCACTGCCTAGGTGAGACCGATTTGAAAGCTGACAAGCTATCTCAAGCACTAGTGTGTCTGTATGCTTTCGAGGAATCAGTCGACTGCGCTCTACTTTCATCTTTTTTCGATGATTCAAACTTGCACGTATCCATATTCAAGTACTCTCCACGAGGGGTGTACGCAAGGAATCAATCAGCAAATTTTTAATAGGAAATCGATTTTACTTAAAATTACGCATCCTAGCTCAAACACGTGTTAGAATATGAAATGCTCATTGCCATTTTTGTGTTAGGTAATACAGCTTTTTTTCCTTGAGGTGTATCTTTGAAATAGGACGAAACCAAGGGTGTAGTGGGCCTAGAAGGTGTGGGAACGGCGTTCGCACACATTTTTTCATAGAAACCTGACTTGAAGATATGTATTTTTACTCAGATTTTAACTTTAACTTTGCAAAAAAATATGAATCTTGGACAGTCGAAGACTGGGGTCAAGTGATGTCTTCGTGTGAATCAACCTTTCAACAATTTGTGGTGCGGAAGGGGCCGAGAGGAAAGCGATTTAAGGAAAAGTATACTCTGCCGTCGGCCCACAGTGAAACATCCCGCAACCAGATGGACAGAGGTTCCATGTCTAATAATGAAACTGCTGGATTATTTTTTACCTGTGAGAATGACAGTAAATGGCTTACGATATGTCGGCCTTCATCGAGAGAAGTTATACTTGCATATGGATGTCCATAAAAGTAGCTTACTGTGTTCAAGCACGATAGTGGTCCATGTCACCGCTCCAAGGTGTTGAAGAGTTTTCTGAGTCAACAAAGAATCAGTATGCTGGAGTGGCCTGGAAACAGTCCTGACCTGAATCTTATAGAAAATTTCTAGACACTGATAAAAAGAAAACATGCAGAAAAGTAACTGTCTAATAAACTCTTGATGCCATAACATGCCATCAAGGACGTATGGATAAAAAAAGTTGATGCGGAATACTGTAGAAAACTAATTTTGAGCATGCAGACTTTGTTTAAGGCTTAACCTAGGTGACTGTTAGGACAATTTAAGAGACCGCAATTATTTTATCTGAATACCGAGATGGTCGTAAGGTTTTAGTGTATTTTGGTGTTTGTCGTCAAGCGAGGTTCTACTGGATTTTGAGAAACCGTTGAAAATTTTGAGAGACCGTTTGAGTCTGTCAAAACACCTTAAAAACACAGTCACACTGCCTAAGAGGATCAGTATCGACATAAAGCAATGGGAGGCTTTACAATATACTGACCTGTGAAAATGTTATGACTTTGGTGTGATATTTACATGCATGTTTTTATGTTAGCGACAGCATTTATTGGTATTTTTGTCAAAGAAACAACATTTTCAGTGAAGCTTGGAAAATCGCAGGTTAGTATTAAATTGTTGACAACCACTGTAACTCTTCACTGCAGTAGAATACCATGCAGTGCACAAAGTCGCGTTTCATTAGAATCTGCAAATAATGGCTGCGGGTAACGAAAATGCTTTGGTGACATGTAAGCCATCGTATAAATTGTGAAACAAACGATGTTGCGGTCTGCGGACACGAACATCTTAGGTTGTATATCTTCTATCTAATTCTTTACACGTGAGTGAGTACAAGTCACTGTTGTAATTAAAGATTTATAGCTTTCGCGTTGTTTTTCAGAGTTTCAGTGGAAAGCTAGCTCATGGTGGTTTCATTTTCAGGCCAGCGAATGAACTCCTTGAACTAGGCAGAACACTGTGTTACATGCTGTGGACATATTGTACGTTTATGCAAAGTTTATGATTTATTTAAAACGTTACATATAAGTAAACGTTAGATTACTTTGGTAATAATGGCACACTGCCTTGGTAAGTGTCAAAGAATGAAACAGGGGTGAAGTTTTAAATCCATGCTTTTTTCATGAGACACGCTAATTTTTTACGTCACCAAGTTTATATTAGAATAGATATTGGATTCTAGCAACTAAATGGTTAAAGTCGAGTTTTAAGCAGAATAAGTTTTCATCTTATTGATTTTCAGGAATTAAACTAGGCAACAGTTTTGGTTCATACCAACCTTCTAACCGTTGTAGCGAGCTGCTGATTGATTAAAGATCTTCAATTAAGCATCTGATTTATAACCAAAAATAATTTCCCTGTCTAACACCAATAAGAATAACAAGATGACTTAGAAATGAATATCATAGTTGTTTTTAAGCCTGTTTTCAAGGCGTTTTTACAAGGAATCAAAATAAGGCATCGGGCTGCTGAGGTTAATGCTGTTCTAAACTGAACAATATTTACAATCTCTAAAAATGGTGGTCTGGAAGCTTTTACGTTGAAAAATAAATTTGGAGGAAAAGAAAAACCTTTCAACTCTATTCAACAAATGCGTGTTCTTTGCTGTGACTCTCATTTAGTGGTTCATTTAGCAGGCTGAAATAAAGAGACAACACGCATTAAACACATTTCGCCATTTGCATATAATTTTTCCTTTTCGTCCAGATCATAAGATCTAACTCAATTAAGCATGTGAACAAAATTATTTGGGCAAGATCGTTGACATTGTTAGCGAAGTGGTTTAAATTCAATTTTTTCGAAAAAGGACATAATGTGTTCAAAATTCTTGAAAAGTTACCTCTGTTTTAAAGTGCTTAAAGAGCGTAAAATGTTATAGTTTTTGGTTTCTTTCGCTTAAAGTACTCACATGCATTTCAACAAGGATTTTGATGTATGCTTGATTAACATTTGTACACCTCTTTAGACTCATTTGACTGTAGGTCAGGTTATAAACTGATGGAGGTGTTTCCCATACATAATACTTTACGAATCACATAAATAGCTGTCAAATTACTGGCTCAGCACTTGTTGAAATTTTTAATAAAGTACAAATATTTCTTCATCAGACGTATTTCTCTTAAATAGTAAAAAAGTCTGGCGTCTGCAGATATTGATTCAAGGTTTGAGAACATGACATAAAATTGCAAGCATTGGTGATTCATTCCTAGCATCAACCGAATGTCCTTGCTTGAAATTGTTGCAAAACTTTTGTTGCATATGATTCTGCATGTGGGCGTGGCACTTTTAGGATGAATACATGTATTGATTGCATAGCTTAGGGTTGTTACCTAGGAGGTCGCAAAAACAACGTTAATTACTTTTCATGTCCGTTCAACAAAGGGCTTTCACTATATAATGTTTTCACAAAACTTTTGCTTCAGCAAGGCCCACCAACAGGTTGCCCAAATGCTGCGTATAGATGAACGTAAGTTAACAATTAACGTGACCTCTTTTCAAACAGTTTTACAGACTGTGACTGAAGTCTTGAAGTGCTTGCAAAACTCTTAGCGATATAGCCCAGGAGGATAACGATCACTGTTTGACAATGAGTGCGAGGTGGTATTAGGTAGGCCGAAGGTTCAATCCGGATGGAACCTTTATCTTGAAAAATGTTCCGCTGTTAGAAGTAGCAACTACTCCACAGACAAATAATGCCATTGAGCAAAGCTGTGGAATGTATTTCACGCCAGAACAGGTTTTAATAGTGCGTGCGAAATCTCCCAAAACGCCATGCTTTTCTTCACATTACCTTCGTATGGTATGGCGTAATGCCAAATGCAAAGCAGCAATTATAATCCGGTTGCCGAATCCCAGAATTTTGCAGAACCTTGCAATAGCATCCGTACAAATTTTTTTTTGCTGTTTCCATTCCTCCGAAATGTTCTCTTTAAGAATCTGAATGATGCCACTCTGTCATCCTTGGGCAATACCCTCAATATGCAAATTAAGGCTGCCATTGCGGAAAATCTTGTTTTCGTCAATATCTCAGTTACTAGCATGGTATCAAGAGTTTTGGTGTCTATCTCCATGTTCTGAGGGGTAAACAAATCAGATTAAGCCATTTCAGTACAGACTGCACCTTTGTTTTGTGCTGAATAGGCATATTGAGGCAGCCATTACTGAAAATCTCGTTTTCGTCCATATCTCAGTAACTGCACACTATATATATACAGTCCGGTGTTCGCTGCCACCGGACTATTAACACCGCTCTTTTTCTTCCAAGCGCGCAATTCTGTACAAAGTACTTCGTGTTTGGTGAAATTTAAGTGAGTTTTTTTCGAGCTATTTCGCTTGTGATCAAATTAAATTGTTTTGTCCCGATAAAACGAGTCATCGAAATAACGTTATCGGCAACAATAGCCATGTTTCAGGCACCCGCTTATGCGATAATAGAGCATGGCGTTGATTTATGAATGCAAATATGGAATAAATCCAGTTGATTGGAGCGCATATTGTTTCAAGAAAATTTTTCGCCCCCCTGGAAAAATGTGTTGGACATTATTAAAAAATATTGGACATAGTTCAAAAAATTTGGGCCCCTCTCGGAAAACTCTTCGCCCTTCCTGGTGTCCCACCCAAGCTGTTTACGGGCCTGTTCCGTCATATCTTTAAAAACGTTTGGCATCAGTAAGCGAGATTTGATCAACATCAGTAAGAAATACTACAAACCACCTAGAAATTATCAAGTAACTGCTGCGACAAAGCAGTGCCGCAGCCCACGGAATGGTATTTCATAGACATGCTGGTCGAAGAGAAAAACTTGATAACTGGTGCTTTGGCCCTATGGGGCGCCGTTCGTAAAAAAATTGTAACGGAAACGTTTGGCATAAAAAACTGCTAAATCGGACTTAGCTAAATCAGACGGATTTATGTGCTTTCAGAAAGATTTATGTGATTTCATACAGACAGATTTATGTGATTTTTTGGTTTGTGTTTTCCAATCTTCCAGTCCTGTCTGCAGCAGCAATGCTGATAAATATTTGGATTGAATTTTCAAAAACCGGGATTTTTGCAATGTATTGCAAATACTGCCACTAGACTGAAGCATGTTTTCAATACAGTCTATCTCTGTTTTCTCTATTTTGTGCTTTTACCGATATGTATTTCTCCCTCAGGACCACACCTAGGAGTTTTCGAAAAGTCCTGGGGAGCACATGCAATATACATTAGACCAGGTACAATGGAGGACATTGTCCAGCGGGCGTGAAGGCACCAGGCGGACAAGACACTCAAGCCATACGCTTATTTCACGAAAATATTATTTGCATTCCGAAACTAACCTAAGATCTTCGGTGCGCTGTTGGCTGCGTCGTAACAAACAATGCCACGCATCGCTTGGAAGTACCGAATATTGTCCTTTCATGCTTCACGTTAAACTGGATTAGTTTTTTTATGCAAGCAGCTGCAAAAGTGTGTCTTCTAAGTGTTTCAGGTGCGACCGTGTGCCTTATTACATAACATCATAGTAAGTTTTATTGTCAATTACAATACACCACAAGGGCGAAAGCAGCTAAATCTGCCCGCAAAGCGTTTTACTAGGAAATCGATTTCTAAGTAAAACACTTTGCGGTCAGATTTAGCTGCTTTCGCCGTTGTGGTGAACTGTCACTGAAATGTGGATAGGCGCAGCAGAATCATCGTAAAGTTATGAAAGCGGAGCATGACTGACATATTCTTCGAAAGCTCGAGAAGTCGACATCATTTTATTATCATAGAATGCGATATCGGTAAGCATGGCTATCAAGCAGACCATTGTACATGAATTACTTCAAAAAAATCAGTCAGCAAGAACCAGAAAGCCGTCAGATTGGAGAAAAAAATTTGCAATGCATGAAATTAAAATTAGAAGTGATAATTGTGATGAAAGGATCACCAAGATGATGGCAGGTGCTGCACATCTGGAGAATGCAACATTGTTTTCGCAATGGGACACAGGTTTATTTGTTGACAATGAAACGACTGATGAGAAGCATGCTCTTTCGACGAGATGTTATTTGCCGCAGAAAGAGTACATGTTTCCAGGCGTAATTCAGTGTGTTGTGGTTAAAATTAACCCCAACATGTTGAACTTGTAGTGAATATAGGACCTCAAGAGAAATGTATTAAGATATACGCGAAATTCCGCTAATTT
>JGI24022J15233_10010156_pt1 | contig 10662 bp, 4 predicted proteins | sample Ectturendosymbi2_FD_15233 | JGI IMG/M metagenome (IMG submission 15233)
ATAAGGTATATAATGAATTATTTCCTACTTCTGCACATTTTTCAAACAACTAGTGTCAATGCAAGATGAGGGCAGCCTTGAATCATCCAGCCTCAAAGCTTTTCCAAAACAAGCCTCAGGCTGGCTGTTTTTGTATGCTATGTTCTTGTAGTTAAAAGGATAATATTTAAAACAAATTTTTTGTTTTGAATCTTCTTGGTTATTGTTTATGGTTTTTTTTATTCCCAAGAACGTGAACAAATTCAAGATACCAAATACCAAGCATTTTATCAAAGGGGGAAAGTGTGAAACTTTTAGAGGTGTAAACGTTGTAGTGTATTGATGGTGAATGCAGGGAAATGGTGCGTGAAAATACAGTGGAGGCGATGCCAATATACTAATGCTTAACTTTTATGTGTTGCCAGCCTGATCTTCCCAACTTTCAGTGATTTCAAAGTTGTGTATCATGAACACCCTTTTGCATTTCCTCCTGCTGTGTCAGTCATGCCATTGTCTCAGGAGCGTATCCTTCGGTGGTCGTATCTTCGGCTTGACCAAAGTGCTTATCACGGTTGGGTGAGTATGATGACGTCATCAGAGGGGCCCCCATTTTAGTCTTGCCTCGGGCCCCCCCAACTTTAAACCCACCACTGCGTGTACACCACCAAGGTGAGAGATGCCGAACAATAACAAATACCCCATTGGAGAAATGGTAGTAGTAATAGCAACGTTTCCCTGGTGAAAGACATGGCGATAAGGAATGGTTTTGTATTTCGGAAAAGGGTGATCACTTGATGAGAACCGCCGTTTTGATCATGTTTGTGGTTAGTTGAAGCAGCTAGAACAGGGGTTCGTGAGGTTTGCCTCAAAACCCTTAGGTGGTGTTGAGATTAGATGTTGGGGGTATTCAACAGTGTTAGGATGTAAAGACGAACCAACGTCCTCATTCTAACCTTTTTCCTCGCTGCTCCAATGAACGTTTCTTTTCCAGTTCTGCCTTATTTTTTAAAATTTCTTGTTATTAGACTTTGTTGAAGAGGGGTATCCAGATTGACCAAAATTTGGTTTAGGGGTATTGAGGCGTTAAACCTTTGGACCGCTGAGCTAGAATTTCAGATGCTGTTTTGAGGTATTTCGTGTTCTGAGTACACGTTGTGCTTGTTCGAGCATCTTTTAGCAGAAGTTACTTACACATTTCTGGTAGTGCAGAAGTTCCCGAAAAAGTCTTCGACCCACATTCTTTTTTGGTCCGTCATGTTTTCCTGTAGAAGTGGCATGCCTGCGAAAAATGCATGAACGAGGGTGCATTAAGATCTGGACTGCTGTGTTGACGGCATTGCATAGTTATGTTGAATTTGACATGGATTAATCATAACCTACTCGTTCGCCACTCAGTTGTGAAAAAGAGCTGAAAAATATAGAGGTCTTGATTCAAGTTGTTTAAAACTCATTTTCAAATGTTACTTCCTGCCTTACTCAGTGGTTGTTCAATTGGTAACTGCTGCACAGTGTTGCTGTTATCACCAGCTATTTGTTCCTGCGTCGAGAAAAGTCATTTTCTTCATCGTTACCAGCTGCCCTTTTGCGATTTCAGCCCAAAGCGCTCATCTAATATGGTGAGCTTAAATTTCTGCAAAGCTTTCATTTTTATTTTTTAACTTTGGATAAATATGTGGTTCTGACAGATGCATGCGTTTTGGTTTACTTTAGTTTCACCGATCAATGCATAACATCATCTACATGAAGCAGACCACAAGATATTTTATTTGGTGACCATGGGTGGTGATATTAAATGAGCTTATTGTCCGAAGCAAAATTTCAAGGCAAACGATATTTCTGTTTGTTCATGAAATGTCCTGACTTGATAAGTGACGCACTTTTTCAAATTTATCATATGCATCTTTTCAATTCGACAGTGGCATCTGCTCTTGAGACAACAAATAATGTGTCAATAAGTCGATGTTTTGCATCAATGAATTATATCAACCGGTTTCGATTGAGGAGTTGAACGCTTTTCTTTCTCAAACTAAAATGCATACCAGCGTTTCCCAGAGTGGGTCACATAGACAAATCGAAAGGTTTCCACGAGCTATACTTTACAGATGCTGGTATGTCCTTTGAACCTTTGGGCGTGTGGCAGCCGCTATGTGGATTGATCTTTCTTTCCTTTTTCCCCGTTTTGCTCATTGGTGATGCGCAATGTCGGTAAAATACTTATGTGCACTACCTGCAACCAGCTTGGGATACCAAGTGGGCTAAGGGTTTTCTGAGAGTGACCCAAATTTTTTACACTATGTCCAATAGATTTGAACTATGTCCAAAACATTTTTCAAGGGGTTGATGCCCCCCCCTGGTTACGGGCCTGCTTATGTGAATCAGTTTTTTCCCGATATGCGCAAACGAAGATTAAGTATCGTGCCAGATTGGACGCTACATCAGGCATAAGAATTCAACTATTAGCTATGAAGCCGAACTTTTTAGAATTGTTGCAGTCCAGAAAACAAATACGTTGCTCTCAATAAGACGTGCTTCTTGTTGAATTGTTTATGCTTTATGGTTACTTTTATTGTGCATAATTTTGTCTAGAGTGCGAAACCTTAACAACGGCAATTTGTGTGAAAAAGCGTTTATGTTTACTTAGCAATTTTGGCGGCGTTCCTTGTCCACTTATAATAACCTTAATGTTCCGCGGACGAAAACGTTTGGTAACCACCGATATGCACTTATTGAATTAGTGAAAAGTAGATGCGAAAATGCATGTAAAACACTGCATATTTCAAGGTCAATAAATTAAACTCACGAATGGCAATTAAAGAGTTCATAATCCAGTTTGAATCATTATAAGTAGTGCATGTTGGGCGTAACATGTAACATGTACCGTTTTCAGACCGATCATTATTTTTTTGTACTTTGGAAGTTACCAGTGGTTTTTGCTTTTTGGTGAAAGTGCAGCTTTGACAAGAGGTATTTTCTCATATCCAGAGTTGCTATGCGTTCACTACAAAGTCATGGAGGAATCGAGCTTTTACCGTTTGAGAGCTGGTTAGGGGTATTTTTTCCACTGGGGTAACACGTTTTTTTCTGAAACAAAGGAAAGTAGAAAATATTCCAGCGTCGATGAAAGTATGGGGGCATATGATGATCCAAGCAAAGCTTTTGGTAATAGGAGTTGTTTGTCACATGTTAAATTCCTCCCTTGCTGAAATTTGTAGATGTTGGTTTCATTTCAGTAACTTACAATGCCCGTGTAGCGAGTATTTTAATCAATATTACAGATCTTCTGGCCTGTTTTTTTCGCTTAGACAATTCGATCATTTTTTGCTGACACAAATTTGTCACCGAAACATTTCGGTGATTTGCCTCACATTTGTATCAAAACTCGCCGTAAAAGTGTTAATTAGCCTATATTTCAGACATTCTGACCGAAATGACTAAATTTTCTTTGGTCATTTCAAACGCATTTCGGTCTGTGACCAAAACATCACCGAAAAAAACAGTTTTTGATGATGAAAATTTATGAATTGGCGCAAATATGTGATTACGTCAGGTTCCCCGCAGTCAGTGAAAAGCTTCATTTAAAGAATAACATTTTGAAAAAATGAGTTAAATGTGCATGCATCCGATTCACAACGACATAAACACAAAAACATGCTTCTGATAAAAAACGTTTCTTAGTATTTCGGTTCAAATTAGTCTCAAATTTGTAAATTCTTCTAATCTGCATTCAAAACAATCCTTTGAAAGGAACTGATGTTTACAGAGCTCATCCACGCTTTTTTATTCAGTAACCGGTTGCGAAAGCTCATCCAAAACGACGTAATGTGTTTTAGTTCGGTTTCATTTCGGTAGATTTTAAAGACTGTTATATAACAAACACGTTTTAACCAGTAAAAGTCTCTTTCAGTATTTGCAAATCTGCTTTGTAGTAATTACTTACCCTGAACTGCACTTTCTAATTTTTCTCAACAATTTGCGATTCTGTAATAAAATAGAAGTAGATGGATTAATTTCAAACACACAAAAGCAATGCCTACTGCGACTGCACCACCAATGTTGATTAAATGAACGTAACGCAAGCAAATCGAAGTTGTTCGAAATTTGTATGTTTTGTTTTTGTGGATCACTTTTATAAGACTGATCCCATCTGGGCCAAATATATTTTTCTAGATAACTTACATTTACTTGTAGATTTATTATCAAAATTAAAAAGTTTTTGAAATATTTCTAACATTCCTATAATGTTTCTCGTGAGAGGAAATTATTAATTTGAATAAAGTAAATCTGTGTCGGTCGTTTGAAGATTTGCCATTCTTTTTTTGTCAATACTAAATTGTTTTTACCAAACATTACGCTTTTTTGTTGACAACCTTTAGAAAATTTCATTTTTTGTAAGTTTCCAAGCAAAACAAGTACTCGGCATGGAATTATTTTTAAGTAACTTGTTGATCGAATTTGCTTTTTCTCTCAGTGGTTCGGATCAGACCGCAGGCCGTTGCACTTGTTACCAAGACAACGACAGCGATTTCCACTCTCAGTACTGTCAGCCAATCAAATAGTTTCATTATTGCGGTTAAGAGTTGGAGGTGTTTGCGAAAACCAACTCTTTTATACAATTTTTCCGCTTTAATTATCTCCTTAGTTGCAGATTACGCAAAGCTTTCGTCAACAAAGCTGTTCCAGGGACCCACGTAACGATATCGCAGTGGCAAAAATTAGTTTCAGGATCACGTAACACTTGTAATATCAATACTGTGGCGTTTGCAAAAAGGAATACAAAATTCTAACAACTGAGTTTATAAATAGAAACATAGAAATACCCATATCGTCTTAACTTCTCTGCAAAAACTTGACAATGGACATGGTCTCGCATGTCGCGCTTGAGCAAAGATAGTCATCATGAGGAAGATGAATAAGATTCCAGTATAGACAGCATAAGCGGTGAATACCGATTTGCTCATGGCTGGAAATTAAGAGAAACTGTGGTTAATCTTAAATAAGCTGTTACAAAATGATTCTATTGTTAATTTAAAAGACACAGCAAAAAATGTTTCCATGATGAAATTACCTTCTTCTTGAGTTTGAAAAGATTCTTTTTTGTAGGAAGTTGCCTTTGAAGATGTGAACTCAGTCAAAAACTCCCTTTTGCTGCACACAATCAAGGTGCAGAAAGTTCAAAAAGCATTTGATTGAGGAAATCCTCACTGTAAGTTCTAAACCTTTAATTCGTAAAAACCTGTGGGTTTTAAATGCTGATAATAATCTTTGCAAAACGTTTTTCCATACTTTCGCAAACATTAGACCAATCGTAGTTGTTTTGTATTTTGAGTCGATCTTCTAACATAAAACTCGGCCAAGTTCCACTTCATGATATGCATTGAACAGAGCAAAATATGTCAGATTACTTTTTAAAATAAATGAGCTGCGTAATTTACAAGTTTCTTCAAATCAAATCGGGAAAAAATATTGATTTATACGTTATTTCCAACAAATAATTTGTCGTACTTTCAGCAATTACAATACTTTTAGCATTTTCCGCTAAATGAACTTTCCAGTTTATCGTTTAAATTTCTAGCCGTAAGTATTTGTCAGTGCACGCTGTGACAGTAAATAGCCTACTTGCTCTCATTATATACAACTAACGTACCAACAAGCCGCCCGTTGCAGAATTTTCCTACCTTCGAATAACGGTCTTTAAAGGTTCTTGAAGAAATAATTGAAGGTCTATGCTTTCCACCTGTGTATATACTCTCATTCCGGAATGACGTGATAGACGAAGTGTAAAAGGCGGAAAAGAAAAGCAACTTGTGAACTTTGTTGCTTGGCTTTGAAATATGAAGCAAAGCCTTTATATCTCGATCACGCCATGTAGAAAGAAAAAGTATTTGTTTCTGTTATATAGTTCATGTCCAGTAAAATATGTTGAAAATGCGCAGAGAAAGCGATTACACAAGAGGAAACGCTTTCAAACGAGATGAGCTTCATTGTCGCGTGCGTGTGAACAGAGGCTTGCACGAGTGAAAGATGAGCACGCAGTTTGTACCAGGAAAAGGGAGAATTGACGTTTGTACCAGGAAAAGAGAGAAAGGAAAAGGGAGAAAAAAGAGAGTATCAGGAAAGTTTTAATCGTCGCAGAAGAATGAAAGCAGAAAGCAGGCAGATTCCTCAGAAGCTTGCCGCAAGGCTAAAGTTTGTTTACAGTTTGTACCAGTTACATGAGGAGAGTCAGCGCTTCACTGACAAAACAAATAAACAGCCAAACGATGAAGCACCAATTCCAACTCGTCCATTTCAAGACCTTGTTTCTATCGTATTTGATTGTAGATCTAAGTGGGAAGTGCGAATATTTTCTATTCTCTGTGGTCAATTTGTTTGTGTTCTCATTTATCAAACAAACAAAGTGATATTTAAGGAAAGCAGAGAGCGAAGTAACATATTCCGATTATGAACCGGAAAACTTTAATTGCTTGTATTCGGGGTGCAAACAGGGGTGTAGGGGGACAGGGACGCGTGGAAACCTTTTGAATGTTTTGCTTTAAAATGAGTTTGAAGCTATTTTAAAATGGCTATTTTTGGGTGCGTTCCCACGCACCCTTTTTTGTTAGCACTATATCCCTGGGTGCAAATTAATTCCTTTACGTTTCAGGCAGTTGATTATGTCACCACCGAAAACCATATCAACATTGTTTGAAGCTCTAGTGAGAATGTAAAATAAGCAAAGAAACATTCGGCCTCAGAATCTGACTTCTAAGAGATGGTATGGACAACAGCAGTAACATAACCTGGTGCTACCTAATTGTGGTGGATGACCGGAATTTTGTTCTCATTGTTGACAATAATTGAAGCAAGTGTTCGCAAAAGCAAAAAAACTTTCCGATGGCAATTAGACCCTGCCTTTTCAGGAGATTTTCCTGATATGTTGCCAGGCAACAGGTTCATGTGACAAGAAAGGAGGTGCGTTTCAAGTCGGTTTCCGGCTGCTTTCAAAAATACGTGTGTCTAATGAATAGACTCTCATTCCAAGCAGTGCTATGTTAAACATTTTGATTGTTTTTTTACATACCCAGGCAGTGGTATGTTAAAAAATTTTAAATCTCATTGGAGTGTTTGCTTATCTGAAACAGATCGAACGAAATCGCGGCCCACTCTCAGTAGCAATCATTAAACCGGTGCGTGATATCAAATTCCAAGTCCACAACACGCACCGATTTAGTTTTAAGCAAACAGATATGTTAGGAATGTCGGTTAAAAGAAAAGCATTTCTTCCAACTCGAGTCTCTTGACAAAAGAACACCAACCAGACCTGGAAGTATTTGCTTCGTTACCATCCTTTGACAAATTCATGGCATTCATTACGTAATACAGAACGAACACCTTTATTCTTGCTCAGGTAACCTTCGGACACTTTCACCGTTAGTAACTTTGTTCAAAGTGGCACCAATGTGCTCCATATGACCCGGGGTTAACTGAAATGTTTAAGGCGCACAGGTATGCCTTTCAACAACTCAGAAAGTTTTCTCGAGTTCATCTGACCCGAAAGAGCGAACTTGTCGTTCGAAAAAAATTTGTTTCATCAAAAAGAAACACAGTTTCTCAGAGGAAAATGTAGGGTTGCGCGTATTTAAACACACCAAGAAGGCAGAAACCAATTTAAAATTCCCGCTAGAGCGCTTATTGGCGGCCGGTTGAAGATAAACATCGTATTCTCTTCGAAGTTTTCAGTTTTCATGCAGCGGAAGTAAATTATATTTTGAGATGAAAACATGCTATTTTCAGGATATTTTTGCAATTTTCGGGCACATAAGGTAACCTCTGCCGAAGATTGGCAAATGCTTTATTATAATCCTTGGCAATCAGTTTGATCGCGCCACATTACCGATCACCAACAAGTTGAAACAAGCGATGATTTGATGCATTTAGCGGAGGCAACACCAACAGCTCAGTTCAAAGTCCTGGATAACCTTTTACATAAACAAAGTGCAGAACATGTGCAAAATAGAATTACTTGAAGTTTTACATAATTTCAGTGTGTTTACTAGTAACTACGTGAAGGCGTTTTCTGTTTAATCGAACTTCACAATCTGGTCAGTTCAACTTATCCCGTCAGGGCACGCGTGTCCAAATTACCCGCTGGCGTGACTCTCCTTTGTTGCTGGTGCATTAGCAATTTCGCTTCGCTCAAAATGGGCAATCTTTACCATACGCACAGCTTCTATTGTCACACAACTAGTGAATCTGGGTCCAATTGGCCAAATCCCCTCCTACTCCAAAAAACTACATAATGCACACTTGGATAGCACTGCTTGGCAGCCCAAATAAAGAATCATCTATTGAAAGAACCAGCTTTATACGATTTAAAGGATGACTCGTAGTATTTCTATAATTTAAGGAAAAATGATTCAGCCAAAATGGTTTGCATAACTTGACCAGGTTGACCATGACTTTTCTATTTCACTGACTTTTACGATGAAGTCAAAGCGTCGAATAAAATAACACGACTTTTTCCTTTTGTGGGGGGGTATTTTGTTCAAAGTAGGAAACAATGAAGTAGACCAGTGGTTCTCAAACTTTTTTCATATTTCTCCCTCACAAACCGAAACAGACATTTCCATGTATACCAACCTCGCTGTGCAGTTTTCTAAGTGTGGAATAAACAAATAATTAAACCTCAAGGTTTTTTAATCCGCAGCTTTTCCTCCCCATTTCCTCCTTGGAATATATTTACTCCCAGGAATGTAAAATTCCTACCTTAGTGAGCCAAGCGGCACCCGTTTCGAAATCACTGAAGTATAAACCATTCCATATTTCGTCGAGCGTCACTTGAGAAAGAACCTTATCATGAACGTCTTCAGGTGGTGGCGCATTTTCCTGCAAAAACCCCTCTGCATGTAATTATTGGGGCCATTTAAAGTCATAAAAGTCACATTTTTTCCTGTGGTTCAGAAAGCTATGAAACGAGTTTTAAAACAAAAATCGCACCCCTGCGAAGTCTACATCAAAAGTTATAAAGTCTTAAAAAGTCGGTTTTCCATGTTAGGTCATAAAATCATATTTTGCATACTTCAACATAATTTAATAAGGAAACCGTTGAAACAATCTCAAAATATCAGTGGAATTACTACCTTGATAGGTCTAAGCTGCATCCTGCAAATTGAACCCACTTGGACACCCAGCATATGTTGGCAAAGACGTAGGTGAACCAAGTTATTTGGATGAAGTGTAATGTACTGCCTAAAAATTCATCTTCGTGCTGCCCGAAGAAAATAAACCAATGTCCATGGATCTGTTCAATTTGCTTCAATATTCAAACCATACTATATGTTTTGTTCATGTTTTGAGCTGCTTATTTTAGTGGGGCTTCAATAAACCATGGGGCTACCATCTCGTATGTCTATTTTCGTTGGTAATGTTCCTTTGTACAGTAGTTCTATATGTTGTAGGTCAGTCATTTTTGCTGGTCATAAAAAGTCATACTTTCTGAAAAATAAAGTCATACAATCAATTTTTTCAGGCCATAAAAATGGCCCAAGTAATTATATAATAAGTATAAAACTGGATCTTGCTTATTGAAAATCATTGCAAATAGCTGCTTCTCTTTTAACAGTCGTCAGAGTGACAGGATATACTCTGCAATTAATATTTTAAGCTATGAAACACTCTTCCTGTGTGATGCACGTATAAACAGCAGTATGGAGTCGTGAGGTCAAGTTTAGCCTCATTGCTTAGATGTTAAATTCAGTTAACTTTACTGGTAACTGTGTAACTTCGGAGTGACGGTCTTCAGTGCTGCCAATTTTTCAAGCTTTCTATTCCGTTTGCATCGGTGGAAAACATTTACCGTCCCACGCACGTTTCGTAAGGAATAGTTTACTGAAACGTACAGTAATTAGAGTTTCCAAGAAGTCATTACTTCTTTGATGCAGGCTTAGTTTGGTGCATTATTTGCTTAAAAAATATAATGTTACTAGTACTGCATTGGTAATACATTACTATCGTAATGTTTTACGATTACAATTAGCAGTAGTAGTATCAGTGAGTGTGCAGGGTGTGCAAGGATGTCTACAAACGGCACCATTTTAAATTTACGAGCTTTGAGGGAGGCCCTATACTTAGTTTACGCACTTTCAAGTATTTGTTAACTTTTGCTTATGATTGTATTTTTATTACAGTATAATGATTACATATGATTTAGTGAAAAACTTAGTTTTATTTGCTATATGCGATTGCGATTATTGACATGTTTTAACATATTTGGATTTTCAACATAAAGATAAGAAGTAACACTGAAATGATAAAGCACAGATTGCATACTGCGAGATGAAAGAAAAGCCCCAGTCAAAATGTAAGAGGCGCCTCCCAGTGAAGATGTTAAGGCCCCTAATTCGAAGATAGGTAAGTAAGCCCTTCATTTTTGGTTATGGATAACGGGGCTCAATGTTCTTCAATAAAAATATATGGGGCCACAATCAAAATTTAAGAGATTTCAAATATACAGCAGAAACCTTACTTTTAAGAATCATTTCGCTATTAGTTGCATGATTTACCTTGTAGCCTGCCATCATTGCTTATATATTTACTAATTATCCAGTTCACATAATCTTAACCCTCTAACGACCAAGTTTTTTTTTTAAGTTAAAAAAAATCCCTGAGTGGATTTTTGTATCCATTTTGATACTAGTATTGAAA
>JGI24022J15233_10010157_pt1 | contig 10662 bp, 7 predicted proteins | sample Ectturendosymbi2_FD_15233 | JGI IMG/M metagenome (IMG submission 15233)
AAAAGTTGAAAGGCTGAAGTAACAGCAGAGAAAAAACAAACTCAAGACTACAATTAAAATTTTGTAATACAAGCTCATAAATCATAACATCTTAACAAACTAACTGACGTCAAGAATACTAGTGGCGACACAAAACTGACTCATGAAATAAGTGTTTACTCAAAAATTAAAAAGACGTTTACTCAAATAAACAAATAACTGAAACATCTAACTAGTTAATGCTAATGGCTGAAAAAATTCGTAATTTTACGTGAAATCGATTTCCTATTAAAAATTTGCTGATCGATTCCTTGTACATACTTTTACCAGAAATGTCACAAATTCATGCCATATTGCATCTGAGGAGAATGTGTATTGCAACAATGTTGAAGGCCGTTTGAAGAAGCTTGGTGTCACAGAATATGATCCTAAATGTTGGTGACTTCTTATTGGCAGCTCAAAACGAATTTTGAAATGTGTTCTTCTGCAGAATTGCAACACTTTTGGATCTATTCTTCTTGGGAACTCATTAGCACTCAAGTAAAAACACAATGAGATTAACTTCGTACTGGAAAAAAACTTTGATACTATGAAAACAAATTGTGGATCATTTTTGTGTCAAATCTGAAATTGGTTGGATTTCTCCTTGGAAATTGGTTGGATTTCTGCTTGATAACTGGTTGGATACTCACAGAAAAATCCCAAAACCCGAAAAGTTTTTTCATTGCAGACTCAAAGACTTGTCAAGTCTTTTGAGGGTTTGTACAGCACTCTAGCACAATCTGCTAAAGAGCTATGTGGTTGGTAAGACAACTGAAATACGCTTGATTTTAGGCCGATTTCCAAGTATGACATATTCGTAGACTGGCAGCCAAAGTGTTAATATCAAGCATGGTATCATGAAACGATTTGTATCACTTGACAAGGATGGTGTCTTTTTCAAATACATTTGCACCAAATTTCCAGCGTCAACAATAGAGTAGTAAAATTTTTGTACTTTTGACAGCCTCAGATCTGAAAATTAATAAATGGCCACAGCTTTCCAACTTCCATGAATGAAAAAGAATTATAGCCTGGAGTGCTTTTGTGCAAATTGTTAAAACGTTTTTGGGAAATAGAAAAGTACCTAACTACAGAGAAATTGTAGCAATGCAACTGAGCAGTTTTCAAGACATTTGTGATAACATCAGCATCAAGCTCTTTCCTACACAGCCACCTGGATCACTTCATAGAAAACCTTAGAGATCTGAGTGTTGATCAAGGGGCCAGTTCCATCAGTGTATCAGTGAAATGAAGTGCAATATCAAAGGACGTGGGACACCACCATGCTAGTTGGCTACTGTTGGTCCATTATATGGGACAATGATCTTGTCCCCCATTCTTGGAGATCATCTAAGCGAAAAATTTTGGCTGAGGATTTGATGACATTGAAAGGTAAGTTCACTGTTTGTTGACTGATCACACACACATAAAATATTTGCATTTTGTGTTTCTGCAACATGTCATTGCTATTACAATAACAACCAACCACTTTGATATTACAGTGCAACTCATTATTTTTCATCAGGTTTATTACAGCAGGAAAACTAGACCTGATAAACAAACAGAGACTACATTTTTGAATGAAGTTTTGGATGAGGACATAAAAGAAACTATACCATGAGACTATACCCAGTCATTAACATAATCACCACTAGGATTAATGAAATAATTTGTAACTTATACACATGTATATCAAATAAACTAAAATTTTTCCTTTTATATCAGGTCATTTGTTTTTTCATCAGTTGTGAAGATGCTTGAATGCACTGTTTGAATACATTAAAGAAATAGGTGTAACAACCTGGCATAGAGGAGGACAGCAATTTTCACGGTGCATTTCAATCATCATCTTTGGCAACTTTACTTTTTGTTGCCTGCAGTCAGTCTGTGATAATAGAGCAACAAACCAAAAAAACTAGGTCTCCCCCAACAAAACATGACTTGTGGTCACCACACCTAAAATCATTCACTATTCACACATTACCAACAGATTGTTTTTCCCTACAACAATGACACTACTCATAAAACCATGCTAAGATTGTATTGTGTAATGTCTTCACTCCCACACGCAATGCACTAGACTTAAAACATGCATTGCAGTAACAACAAACATGCAAATACATGAAAGAATGAGAGGATATATATGTGGTGGTAGTACAAAAGTGTACACTTGATGGTGCTAATACATTTACTTCAATAAAACACAAGCATGAAGGGCACACGCATGAATGAGGCCATCATGATTATTATAATGTAGCACTGCAATGACTTCCAAGTACACCGATTTATGAAGTGCATGACTCGGAGGCTGTGAAGGAGCTGGGGTCATTTAGAGTGTAATCCTCCCAAGGACGAAGCCACTTAAAGTGTAAAACTGTATTGGGAACAGTCAATAACAGTTACAAAAAGTCGTTTGCTCTGGGTAATATGTACAATGCAGTTTTATGGTTTATTGAAGCAAAATGTGTTGCAGGCAAGGTCAAGCCACCACAAGAAAATGGTTTAAAGTTGTCACATTGAACATTTGCTGTTTTCACATTTATTTAAAAATATTCTTGAAAGCTAGAGAGGAAATGCATCAAAGGTTATAAACTAGTGCAGCACTGCAACATTGTCACAGGATTTAAGCAGTTTGAGAACTGGGCATCCAAACATGCATTGCGGAAAATAATTCACAGTCGATGTATGTATGGGAACGTAAATTCATTTGCAGAGGTAGGCACATTGTTTGCTTTGCCCTTGTAGACTAAAAGCATCCCACTACTTCATACAAGGGTTAGATGCGACCAATTTTAGTGAATGCAACAAAAAACAAACTTTGTATTTTGTAAGATATTACAGAGATACTTCATGAGTTTACTATTTCCACTGTAACAGCGTTATAGTGGACACATTAGTGCTTTAATGTTTTGTGCATTCTTACTGCGTAACACCCAGTATATAATATCCCATTCATGATTCAATGCGATGTACTTGTTTGCAAACAATCTGACCGTCGACACAACAGCCTGCAAACCTACATAACCACAGTCTGTTGCTGTTTCCTGTGGCGCATTCGAACGCCCAACACTTTTGTTCATCGTCATTCTATTTTGATTCTATATTGAACCATTTTAACATTACATGTTTCTGACTTCATGCTCAAGTGTATCGGAGTTTTTGTTGTATAACTGAATATAATTGAAAGAAGCAGTCAACTCAGAGTACTACTGGAGAGTTATTAGCAGACAAAGTGGTGACAATTTTTTATTTTGCCTTGCTTTGGCTTGGCAACTTCAAGACATCAGGTTTCTTAGTTGGGAGACCAACCTGTGCTCCTGCAACAACTAGGTTGACCCCTCAAGTAGTAGGTATCTCTGTGACATACCTATGACCTTAGTCCCCACAGCGTTAACTAATTAATTCAATGCACCTGGTTTATGTACAACAATCAAAAGAACAGAAAGTATGTTTCTAATAGCTAGGTAATACATATTTGTTATATTTTGCAGAAGTGCAAAACATGTTTTACTTTTTATTTCTGAAGGAATAACTGACCAGATTTCTATTGTTTCACATTTTATCATTGTAATACCTGAGTTTGAACGGGACACCTGTAAATACCACAAGATCACTAAGATCGCCAAGATCACTAAGATTGCTAAGATCGCTTGGCGAATCACGGCGATCTTAGTGCTCTTGGTGATCTTAAATCTTAATGATCTTAGCAATCTTAGTGATCTTAGCAATCTTAGTGATCTTAGCAATCTTAGTGATCTTAGCAATCTTAGTGATCTTAGCAATCTTAGTGATCTCAGCAATCTTAATGATCTCAGCAATGTAAGCGATCTTGTGGTATTTACAGGTGTCCATTTGAACGTGCTTTTGGTAAAGCAAATTGTTTGAGTTTTGAATTTGCCTTGTATTATACGGATGAACACCTGTAATGAGTTTAAAATGATTGTTAAACCTAGCAGGTAGCTGAGAGTTGGCATATTTGTACGTGAATTTGCTCATTTCAAGATTGTAAATATCCTTTGGTTGGAGAATTTTCTGCCTTTCATAAACATTAGTAACTTTGCTAGTCAAAAGTTCATTTTTGCTTGAAGCATCTCATGGCACAGTTTAAAACAACCGATTTTGGGTGTAGATGACATGAAGCTGCTCTTCACCAGCAATAATCCCATACTGTGCCCGTGAGTTTATTAAGCTGTGATACAACATATGTGATGCTTGGTTATTACCCAGGCTTCTGCATCTGGAGAGGAAAACAATATAGCCTCTATCGAATTGTAAACCCTAGTTCTTCCTTACAAAATTATGTCTTCTAAATTAACTGAATGTTGAAAGCTAGAAATCTCATTGTAAACATCAGTTTGTTGCAGGTGTGAAGGCCTGATGGACTGGTAGCATGAAAACGGCAATGGTTTGAGATTGCTTCAACTGAAATCAAGTATACCTTATAGTAAATTAGCTTCTGTCAAGCAAGAAATATCACCATAAGCAAAGCTATGGACAAATGACCTGAGCAGATTTTAAACTTTTTCTGCTGGAATAGCCCCAAAATATAACTCATGTGTTAATAGTATTTCATATACAATTAAAAGCTCTAGGTTTTCTATAGGTTTTAGAGAAATCAGCCAGTCGGTGGGCTCTGCTTTCATCTTTTTGCAATGATTCAAACTTGCACATATCTGTATTCATTTACTTCACTTCACAGGTGAAACAAGCAAGGATCCAATCACAAATTTTTAATAGGAAATCAATTATTCAAATTTTAATAAGATGTAAGGACTGATAATGTGTAGTGTTAGGTGAAATCAATTTCCTATTAAAAATTTGTGATTGATTCCTTGCTTGTTTCACCTGTGGAGTGAAGTAACTTCAATAACATATCATACATTCCTAGTTTCTGCAACAACCCATTAACGCTCAAACCTGTTTCAGCGTGTGTTTCAAACCACAGTTGGCATGATTTTTTAAATCTTGCTTAGTGTTTCATCATTTCACCTGTGAGCTTTTTGCTTGCAATTTAGAGTGAATAAAAATGTGCAACAGAAGCATAATCAATTTCTTAGTAAAATAGTAATCAATTCGCACGTGAGACCAATTTCCTCTCAAAATTTTTTTAATAGATTCCTTGCTTGTCTCACATGTGGAGAATAGTTACTTACATTTAGTTGCTTTGTCTTGTGGCAAATTATCACTAATAAGCCATACTTTTTTCCGCAGAAATACACAAACACCAAACAGCACAAAAGTCCACCATACCTTCTATGTCTTGGTGACCTTCGCCTAGACCTTGATCGACGACTTTTGCCTCTAGATCTAGAACGCTTGCGACTTCGTGAGCGTGACTGCCTTTTCCTTTTTGATGACTTGGAGTCTTTGTCATTTTTTTCACTTTTATTAGTTGTGCGACCATTTACCTGAAATGAAATCAACATATTTTAGAACTACCAGTAAAACAAATTGCAGATTTACGAAGATTTAAGTGACCTAATCAGCCGAGCATTTAACACAATGGCTGTCAGGTTGCGATACATTCATACTTTGAAATCAGCCTAAAACAAGCAGTTTTCGATTGCTTTACCAACTGCATAGATCCTCCGTCGATTGTGCTAAAGAGCTGTTCAAACCATCATAAGACTCAGCACGGCTTAAAGGCTGCAATGAAAAAAAAATGTTTTTTTTTTATGAGTGACATCATTAGTGAGGTAGGTTTTTCGCCATTTTGGCTCATGTTACCTGCCCTAGGGCCCAACCGCTAGACGGAAGTATTTTGCTGAAGTTTTCATTTGAAACTAGGCTAGATTCTGAGTCTTCTGAGCTTTTGATCAACTTTTTAGCATGGTTCTAAAGTTATGATCTAAAATAAAGAAATTAATTACTTATGTAATTATGGGATTAATCAAATACTTTGTTTATTTGAGATCATAACTTTTGAATCCAAAACCCCAACAAGTCATCCAAACTATGAAAAGACTCAGATTTTAGCCTAGTTTCCAATAAAAGTTTTCTAAGAGCGAAATACTACCATCTCCCGGTTTGGGCCCAGGGCTAGATGAAGTGGCCAAAGAAGCCTAAAAGTATTCACTTATGACGTCACTCACAAAACAACCCAAACCAAACAATTTTTTTTCATTGCAGACTCAAAGACTTGCCGAGTCTTTTGTGGGTTTGAACAGCTCTCTAGCGCATTCAGCGCCAGAGTTAAGTCCATGCAAAGACACTTGCGAACAGCTTGATTTCACGCTAACTGCTTGAATTAACCCAGCAGCGAAGGTGTTTATAGCACCTGATTTCTAATCTCTAAACTCTGTGCCATGCATGGTTTTCCAAACTAGACTCATCAATGACAAATAACGTTTTTTTTATCAAATGGAGCTCTATTTGTGACTTACAACACAGGTGAGTTGAGTTTACTTAGCTTTAAGTAGGATTTTACAACATGGACAAGAAATCATTGCAAAGACACCAGGGCACTGAAAAAATGGAAGATTGTTGAATCATTGGCCCTTGACCAATGGATAATCTCTATCACATACCAGATTCAGATCAAAGTGTTGTGTATACATGGGAAAGAGCTGCCAAATGATGAACAGAGTTTTGCAGAGAATGCTGGGTCACAACCAGTCACCTTTCGGTGGACCAAGTGCTTTGATCTACAAGGATTTGGGCATGGCAGAGAATGCGCACACCCAGCAAAATGGAACTCTGCCTGGGTTATCACAACCTTTTTGCATCTAGCAAGCTCTAAGACTGCTTGCAGCAGTGAACACACTGCAAATGCAAAGCTATGTTGCACACTGTGGCCTCCGTTGGGCTATGCACATAACAAACCAACCCAACCATTTAAAAGAACATGAAAGCCAGTAGCAATAACTGCTCTCTTTCACCATGCTGTCACTCACCACAATTGAGGTCACACGGTGTATAACAAAACAATGGACAATGCTTCCAGTTATGGGCTAATGGTGATCAATCTTTCATTTCAGCTACCATGTGGTAATGTTGAACAGTGGCTAAAGCCCAAGAAAAATCTTACATAAAATGTTAGCATATAGACTAACAAGTGTATATGTCTAACCTCAGATGACTTCGAATCTGCTTCCAGCTTCTCACTGGTTGTTTCTGATTTACTCATTGCTGACTAATCACAGACACTCAGTAATAAAAAAGCTAAGCTTAAAAGTATCAATGAAAAAAATCTGGACAAAGATTATTGTGCAAGGGTTAGTGTAAGCTACATGGCTAGGACAAGTCAACAGCTTTAATCTTAAAATCAAATATAAAGTAAGCTACAATGCTGACACTAAGCCACTGATAATCTGAATATGTAATACAATATGGGGAAAAGTCTACAGGTGACAAACAGCAGAATAAAACAATACAAATTGCAACAATCAACAGGTACATTAAAACCCGAACTGCTAGGTGCCTAGCATGGTGCTAACATTACAAGTCATAAATACTGTATTACTAAATTAGTGAAAGTACAACAAAGACAGTCCAACTTTCACCACCTACATTTTAAGTTGATGCAATGCATTGTTTATTGAATTTTTTACTTGGTATAGGCTACTTGGAACAAAAAATATAACAATGTTTTTGCACACTATTTTTAACAGTAGAGACTACAGAAGTTTTCTGACAATGTTCTAGATTTCTTATAGATTCAGATTTCTAACAAAACTAATAGACTGTATTTGAATGAAAGCTGAAGAGTGAAGATGCCTACTCAGAAGAAAAATATATACTCTGTTAAAATCACACTGCCTGATTCATGGCAGTGAAAACACATTTTTTATAGACAGTTGATCAAAATTCTTACAGTTAGATAATGCCATCAAGCCAAGAAAATTCGCTATAACCCCAGAGAAATTTTTTAACATACTGACACCACATAATTACAGATATAACACAAAATTCACTAAAAAAATCATTAAATTTATGCTAAAATGTAATTTTCACAATACTAAACCGAATTTCCGTCAAATTCTAATTGAACACCAGTTTGGAAAATAGTGGAAAAAAACATGTTGGCAGACTGACTATGATACAATAACAATGAAGGTATGTACGAAAGCGATTGTGACTATTTACAAAGTTACGTGCAATCAAAATGCCACCATGAGGAACCTTCACCACTTCAGCTACCATGCAATGCATACTACACAGCCACAATATATAACACTGCATGGGAATTAGTGAGTCTCTGCATCTGCTGACACATTAGGGCAGGCCTGAACAACATACTATCCAGTATCCACGGGCCGCAAAAAAATGTTGCAACAGCCCAACTTCAGACATATATGTAATTAATTGTTGTTCCAGAATCTCTTTCAAAAATTTTATGACAAAATTAAAAAGTAAAAATATTGTTTTCTTTATGAATTTAAGGTTTTAAAAACTTGATATTCTGTACTCAAGCATGATACAGTTGACAGGTCAATGAAAAACACTAACTACAAAATTGCCAAAGTTACTTTAGTAACAGCATTGCATACAGAAAAAAATTTTTGGGAGATAATTCTAACTTCAACACCCACATTAAAGCTGATTTAAAGTGAGCAATACTCCGTAGAGTATTTTCCTTTGATTTATGGTTTTAGTATAGCCATTAACATCCGGATTCATCATCATTTCTCAAGTTTTTTTTCTGATTGTTAGCTAGTGGGCCCCCCAAAGTGGCCAGTGGTTTCTATCAGCTAAGTTTTTCCCCCTGGCTCAAACTCCTATGACGCAACTGGTTTGTTGTCTACACAAACATCTCAGTCAACAATAGATGTGATTTTTCTTTTTACCGGTGTTTAATCCTTACAGATTAGCAATTTCGTTTATTGCATTCATTCATATCATATGTTGTCTGAAAATATACTTACATGAAAGCTTGCACATGGGTTTTTGTTTTCTTTTTGAGAATGTTTCAAGACAAATGTAATCACGATTGTAATCATGATTACTTTTAATGTAATCGTAATCGATTCGTAATCGATGCAATGCAGTGTTTATTGAATCGTAATCGATTACATTGTTATTTTGTTTATTCACAATTGCAATTGAGCATGTGGCATGTAATCACAATTGATTATATTTGTGCTGTAATTGCCCCATGTCTGACACCAATTAACGTCAGACAAAAGTTGAAACACCTTCAAACTATGTACAGGTCAAACTCCAATTACAAAACTGTTTGACAAATCTGTTTTTTTTACTTGCTGGCAAGGTAATGTGAAATCATTGATGAAAATATTAAAACTGTGCATTTACCGTACGAGTAATTTAGTTACAAAAGTGGTAACTATTAAAACACTAGTTAAAGGTCAAGCCTCAATAATTAACCAGATATCTGACAATTATTTCAATTGAGCATTTACTTTCAATTTTTACAAAAGACTCATTTTAAGTCTCCAAAGTCAGGAGCTGATCACCTGTTCACAAATATTGAATCGTACTCTAAGCATGTGCTCAGACAAAACTCTGAACTATGACTGTGCCAAACTAAGCCATTAACTTTATGATTAAAATGAAGGTGGAAGCAAATGCTACAAAAAATTAACAAGATGAACATTGCACAAAACCGAAAAATCCTGTTCAAATTTAACGTTACAAGCAATAGAACTGCAAAACAGTTATAATATAGGTTATCTTTAAAGCTCCAACTATCAGGGCAAACATCCAACTTTGTTCAGGATGGCTCCAAAATGTGAGATGTTGGCCTATGCAAGTGGTGGCTGCGCTAGAAATCAGCACAACGCAAGTAGATATTCTACTGTACTACAGCACTGTACATTACTTCTAACATGTCAAATCCTATCATTATAAGACTTTTTGCTACACTGTTACTTCTTTATAGTTTGTTTCTAGAACATCGTTTTTGCCATGTGTCTTGCACTTTTGCCCACATCATTAGTCCACCACTCTCATGGTTATGGCAAGGATTCCTAAATTAAAATTCCCCAACTGCATTGTCACTTATCACACGCTGTATTTTGCATAGGCACTGATTTCTGAAACCATCATTAGTGGTGAAATGGTCAAATACTCCCACCCACTGTCACACTTTCGTGATATATGACAACAGGGCAACTACAAAGACACTACCAGACAAGCTGGTTTTGCAGCTGCAAAAGCTGAGGATGCAAAATGCCAAAAAAACATGGCCTTCAAAGCAATTAACCACTTTCAACCAGTGGCAATCGAGACCACTGGTGTATATGCCAAGTCCACTGCCCTTGTTTTCTTGAGTGGCCTTGCACAGAAACTTGTTGATGTGTCTGATGATCTCAGGGACCACCCAAGGCTGCACCAGCGCCAGTTCCTGGCTGTGGTCAGAGGAAACGCTGCCAACACATTGGCACCTAGGTAAAGTGAGCACGACTTTTCCAGCTGCACTTTTTTCAGTGGATGCGAGGTTCGAGCGTGAAATTGAAAGACCTCAAAGAGGGATAAAATGACCTGTTCCGACTAAACAAACGCAAACAAATGAAAGAACAAGTTCTGAACAGAACATCCAATGCAAAAAAAACTTGCAAAGATGTTGTAGCAAGGTCATACGAATTGTTTGAAACAAGCATGTTTTTGAAAATTAGTGATAATTCAACTATAAATTAAAATACTTTCCGAGGGGGTTATGATGATAAATTTTATATCAAAGTC
>JGI24022J15233_10010158_pt1 | contig 10661 bp, 6 predicted proteins | sample Ectturendosymbi2_FD_15233 | JGI IMG/M metagenome (IMG submission 15233)
GGACTTTCTGGCGCCCCCGCAGTCATTCGGCGCCCGGGGAATTGCGCCCCCCTTGCCCCCCTCGTTACGCCCCTGACAGTGCGGTCCCCGTTGGAAAAAAAATGAACATGGCTTTGACGCAATGTTAGGATGACCAAATCACGTGCGAAACAAGATGTTAAATCACGTGAACGGCTTGCGCCAAGAAGGCCAAGAGGATCCAAACCTTCACAATTGCTTTTAACTCAGTAGTTTGGCACGAATCAGATCAGCCGGCTTCCTTCGCTGTGTGTGGACCGGGGAGTCCATTTTTGTGCTTAGATTACGTCAGCGCCTTGCGCGGCTCGGCCCTAGCTTCACAACGATTCGACACAATAGCGGATACCGCATTGCCTGTAGTTGGTCATACAGATCAGGAAGTTTTCAAAACTTATTTGGCTGCGCGATACTGCTGAACGAAAACCGCATCGCGGCAGGGGGTGCAGACTGAATGGTTCGTGGTTTAATCGAGACGCAAGAACATTGTTGCTGAACGCTACGGTGACCGCTTAAGCTTTAAGCAAACTGTACGCGTTCGAACGATGACAAGGATACGACACATTTATGGATACATTTCTTCTACACGCGCTTCTGTTCTGAACCGACGCCTATCGCTATTTTTGCCTCTCCCAACTTAAGAAACAAGGCCTCGATAATACGGCTTTGGCGGCAGATATCGACACTCTTGCTTGAAAGTACTGGCCTTGTTTGGAATAAAAACTGAAAGTAGCGCGGGGTCTCACAACAAAAAAGCTTGAGCTGTTTAACAATGAGGTTTGTAGCCGCCGGTATGCATTGACAGCGCTAACGGCCTGGCATTGAGGTTTTAAAAAGTAACGAATGCTTCGTGAAATCCTACCGGCTCCACGCCGGTAAAACACGTGTGGTCTTCAATTAAGCTTTTTCAAACCAAAGTTACAGATGTCAAACCGAAAAGGTAAATCTATTGCTAAGACAAGGCACTATTTTTGTCTATTTCAGGAAAACTGTACGCTTATCGTTCCGAGCGTACATATTTTTTACGAACTGCCAAATTTTCACCTATAGATTTGAAAAGATGACTTTTGATCTAAAACTTTCGCTTGTACCGGTTGTTTTATCACCGCTACGATGCCACTACTACCGACTCCGAATTTCTCATATAATATGAGAAATTCGTTTTTCAACACCAGCGCTTACAATTTCTTTTACAACAGAAAAAGTATCCCAGCTTTAACTGGCTGTAAAATAGGAGCTCTTGAACCTTGACTTAGGCACTTACGCCGGTGGTTATTTATTTGCTACAACCAACATTGGGATCCTTTAATTATTAAAGAGGGGCATTGAGGCGTTAAAAATCTGAGGACCACTGCTCTAATTGCAATCAATGAATTGCTTTAAAGTGTTTTTTTAAAGCGATTTGTGCCCATAAGTCACAAACAAAACCGTTAGCAGCTGCCTCCATTGATGCTTAACGCGCATGTCCCACGTGGCCCTTGATGTCCGGCGTCAATGCGATTATTGTCATCGCGAGGCAGTCCATGCGCGCCGCGATCGCGTCGACTTTGGTCACTATTAGGGCAGCAAACGTAAACACAAATGACATCAGGCTTCTATGATCCATCCCTGACGACAGCGTCACGAGACGAGCGGCGAATGAGGTTTACATTGCGGGGCTCTGGTGGTGGATGGTATTTCGAACTTCGCGCACGCGCAGGAACAAACATTGCGTCAAACAAATAAGTCACGAGACTGGACCTGTAACCAGCGCGTCGATCAGTGTGCAGAGATGTCACGTAAGCGAAACGCAGTGTTTGCAAGAACAACACACAAAGAAGCACGTGGCTTGACATGTCCGTTTGGACGCGGACACACGTATACATGCATAGTCGTGGCCAGAGGGTCCATTCCCTCCTACATTTCTAGCATATCTTGTCGTTTCGTGCTTCGAGAGGCGGTGTCCCAAACCAAATACTGTTTTTCGCTTAATGTCATAATATTTGGCCCCTTCCTGCACGTGTGCTCGGTCCTGTTTGTGAGACGGGTGGCGCGACCCTTCAAAATCGGATCCCTTACTCGACTGACCCGAATCGAGACTGCTCGCTGCAGCACGCTGCTAGAACTCGGAAGGGCGATGAAGTAAAGAGCGATATGACAGACAAGCACAGTCGAAAAAAGCTCATGATTAAGACAATAACAAGTAAAACACCGCGCCAGTGGCCACTTTGTTGAAAAGGGACTTTAAGGGTAAGAATCAACACTTGGGCGTTCTGTTTGCTTAGCGTCGTCGAAGGCGAGACGGTCAAGATCTATAAAGAAAGCTGCGCCGATTGAAATTAGCCTCGGTGGATGCACGTTTATGCAACTGGGAGAAGAAAAGTATCAGCTACTGTTCAAGTAAAAGAAACGTCGTCTAAACCAAGTGCGATTCGTTACAGGAGCAATACATAATCGTCGAATTTCAATAGTATTCGTTTGAACTAGTTTTCAGTCGGTCGCAATTGTTGACGAGACACAATCCATTGTTTCGCATAAATCGACACAGTGGCCACGTGGTTTGTGACAGAACAAGCGGCTTGTAGTGTCCAATCCTGGGGCTCCCATTGGCCAAGAAAGCCGGGAGAGGGCCAATGGGGCCCTTTCGATTCGTGGCTGGTGGGGCTCTAGCAAACTTGAACCAATATTTTACTATCAGTCTCGTGGCCAAGCTACCATGAATTAGATAATCTAGTTAGAGGATAAAGCAGGAGGAACGAAGCGTAAACGGTTTGTTTGCGGGCGTGTGGACAATGGGCCAAGTATCCGTTTGGTTTCACCAAAGCTTGTTTTTCATGTCAACGCGAACGTCAACTGAACAATCAAATGCCTGCACAAGCGAACGGAATTGTTTGCCCGCCATAATCGCCGTTTGTTATCGAACAAAGGTCAGAAGACAGAGACAAACGGGTCACGTGATCATTTTATGAGTCGCCGTCGTCGTCACAGCGACTGACGCGGACCAATCGCGCGCGCTTCGCACACGGTCTCCTGCAGCGTTGAGAGACCGAACAAGATTGGATCTCGTTTTGAAAAGGACAGGGCGACACTTCAAAGGTGTTCCACTGGGAACAGATGCAATCAAAAGGCAGGGTGGTATTTTCTTGTTTTTGGAGAAGGTAGCGCAGCGGTCAGTACAATGCGAGAAACCGACACGTAGAGCGACGTGGCGCGTTATACTAGGCGCCATTTTGTTTAGGCAACTTTTCGATTGCAGCATTTAATTTTTTGCTTTCACGGGGTGGGGTGAAAGAAGACAATATGCACATTTTTTTTTGTAGAAACAGAAACCACTTTGAATGTATGTTTTATAAGAAAAACTTACTGATACCGGTTTTCAAAATATTACCATTAAACATTTCTGAACAACTAACAAACAAAACTATTTTTTGTATCACTATCTTTTTTGCATTAAAAAAATGAGAAGACATATCGAACAGAGGCCGGCTAAGCGGGAGATAGAGAGCGCGCCACAGATGCTGCTAAGCTGGGTTCGAATCCCGGTCGTTCCACACCGACGACTTAAAAAAGGGTACTTGCGGTCTTGTCCAGCCTCGTGCTCGGCACTGGATTAGAACAAGGGAAAGCTTCACGCGCGGTTCTGCCATTCCCTGCGAAAGTGCCCCCGTGGCCCACGGCACAGAGTAAACGGAAATGGGCGCCGCTGGCCACTCGCGACACCCCAAAGCAGTGGTTCCCAAACTTGTTCGAGTCGTTACCCAAAGCAAGGGAGCAAGTAGGTCTTATTACCCTCAATATTTAGCAGTGATCGCTCATAATATAGAACATTGTGGTTTTGTTTCCGCATTACCTTCCGAAGAATCGCATATTACCCCCGGGGGGGTAATTTATCCCCAGTTTGGGATCCACTGAGTCAATCAAATTTTCTTTCTATATCGAAAAAAAGGCAGTGACAAGGGCATGTTAACTTTTGAGCCAAAACCTCGTGGAAAGAGAAACTAATGGCAGAGTCCCTTGATGTTAATCCTGAACCCAAAAAAGGTTAATCACCAAGAAACTTGCTCACGTTTACTCGTCGCTTCCAGTTGTACCTTCTGTGTAAGTTTGAACCTGCGAAATTGCTCGTATTTTCTGATGATGTAAAGGGCACAACTGCAGATGCAGCAATATTAACATTTTAAGCTAAGCTTTTTTTATTTGCAAAATAAAAGCAAGCTTATAAAAAAAAAGAATTAAAAAAGAATGCAAAAACATTTTGTTGTTTAATAACGCTGTAAGATTGTAACATTTCGTGGGTGTGAAATTGTTCTCGTGTTAATTTTGACAGACAGATTTGTTCTAAACGTCTGACGTGATGTAGAGACAACGTGGAACAGCACGTTTGCAGCGGTGGTTCAGAGGTCGATGCTTGTGCTGATGGCTCCTTTTTTATCAGGATTTACGGCAAGCGTTTTGTGCTACCTTCGCAATTTTGCACAAACCATCTCTTCTTAATACATCCCCAGTTCTTAGGTCCGTTTACGGAGAAACTTTGATAACTACCTTACAGGAGTCAGGTACTCCCTTAAGAAAATATTGACCTAACATTTTTTCCAATCTTATGCCCCAACGAAACAAAATGTGATTGACATCAGCCCTTCGACCCTCGTCAAGCTTGCAGCAAAGCACTTTTGAGCAGTTCTTCCGATTAAGGATCCAAGGTAGCATGGGACAGCCTTTCAGTATGAAATCGAATAAAGACTTGTTAATGAAACGTTCAGAGCAAAGTTATCCTAAAGGCAGTCGCTCCAACAAACGTCCTGTCGTTCATACTGAGGAGAAAGCAATGGCCAGCAAAACATTGTCGATCTTTAGGCTCATCACGGTGTACACTGCATTCATTTCAGAAAAAGCAGCAAGACATGGCAGTGGAAACACGTTTGTACAAGATCTCGGGTAATGTGTTTGAACGACGCAAATTGTTCGCCCGCACGAAGACATTAGCGACCGCACCGAAACAAAACAAGGTTTAACAATCGTGTTGTTGGAAGAGTTGGTGATGACAGCTCTGAACACAGTTGTCTGGGGCGATAGAAAATCAGCATTTTCAGAAAATTTGGCGTCGGAGGTGTTATTCGCAGATGCGCGTGTTCATCGCGGCCACGCCTAATGACGTAACAGAAACAACTTACGGTGCGTTTTTTCCAGGACTAATGAGCTGAAATTCAAATTTCAGCCACCGGCTCCAAAATCCAGAAGTTTTTGGTTCCGGATCCAGAACGATTTGGTCCATGGAACACTAAAAACCACTGAATTATTTGTACCACTCACTGACCCATCAAACTATTTCGGTGAAACTGGAACCCAAAATTCAAGCTCCGGCTACACCATCCAAAAGATTTTTGGCCCCAGCTCCAGCCATCCAAATTCTCGGGTTCCGGTTCCACACCCCTGTTTTTTTTCCACACCCCTGTTTTTTTTCACACCCCTGTTTTTTTCCTAGTGCTTCTGGTTTTGTTCCGGCGATTTTTCTGCGCAAGCACCCTGGAATCCTGGGGAATGCCGAAGCGCAGTTTTGCGCCATTTCCAAAGCGGTGCGTGCTTTTGTTTTTGTGCAGGTCAGGGTTTCTTAAACCTGGGGCCCGTGAACCCCGTAGAGGTCCGTTAATGTGTTTCAGGGGTCCGTGAACCAAAATCTAATCAAGAAAATCCGCAAATTTATATCCGCCCATTTGCGCCATTACTCAGCGTAATCGCACCACAACTGTAGTCTGACATGCACCTCTAGGCCTAATGCGGTGAGTCCAGTACCACCTTCGTGATGTAATAGTACCACCTTCGTGATGTAATAGTACCACCTTCGTGATGTAATAGTACCACCTTCGTGATGTAATAGTACCACCTTCGTGATGTAATAGTCGACACTGCCCACGGAATTTTCTGCTAAAACTTTGCACGTGCATTGACGTGAGCAAATAACTAGTACATTTCGTTCATGTGTAGGTCGTCTATTGCTTTGTTCATTGTTTAGAGTATTTGGGGGTCCGCAAAAAATGAACATATCACTTGGGGGTCCGCGAGACGGACAAGTTTGAGAAAGACCGACAACTTTATAGCGCGTCGAGCGAAAAGGACAAGTTTAAAGCAGCGCGACCGGCATGTCTCTTGCACGAATGACGGGATGACTGACTGCTGCGTATTTGCTTGGCGTGGGTTGCCCAACTCCATTTTGTCGAAGCCTGTGCTCGAAATCGTTTTCGTCGTCGCGAATTTCACCAGAGCAGAAAGAATTAAACGATAAAAAGGCGGCAGTACGCCAAAGTGTGGTATGAAAAGCCGGCTATGTTGCTGCAAAGTTCTTAACAGGCCATTGCTTTTGGTATTTAACCATCAAGTGACTTTAGGTTCATCCAAAACTAAGTTGTTATAAAAATGTTGGTAGAAGACAAAACAAAGACCGTTCAAGCACTATGAAAATATAACGTTTTTCCAAAACGTAGAGATCTTAGGCTTTTTGAGGCGTTGTCATGCCAACTCGAATTTTTTACGCTCCGTTAATTACTTTTTTAGATAAAACCTTCGCAATCAATTCCAATGGTGTACCATCTTTTAAAATATCTGTTCAGTAAGCGATATCACCTCGACCCAGCAAAAAGTTGAAGAAAAGAAAACCTTTACGACGCTACCCGGCAGGAATACGCCAGTAGGCTTGATCGATAGTCTGAATGTCGCCAGGTGACGTATCGGGCACGGTCGCAGCAGTTACCTCGAGTTACAGTTGGAAACACACACTGCGACGCGGCTTGCAAGACATTTCGCGAGTTAAACTCCTCCGAACAGTTCTACTACAGTAAAAGCCTGCTAAGAGATTTTATCAGACAGCAAAGGCTGAAGCCAAACATCATTCCAGACTTTGTTTAAGCAAACGATTTGGATCGATTGGGATTCAGATCCAGAATCCCTTTTTGTTCGTTTGGTCGTAACGCCTTATCACGTGATCGACTGAATCTGAGAAAATAGATTCAATTGATTTCAAACACTAAATTACGAAACACCAGGTTTTGGAGCAAAATGGTCTCGGTTCGAATCCAAATCTGTCTATTTGAACAGAACATCAGCTAGTTGGCAAAAACTGCGATACAGCGTCTTTCGATGGCCAAGGGTAAGAACCATAAATAATAAACGAAGCTGCATCTTCACTTAACAAACTGCTTACAAAGAATAGTAATTGCAGTAACATTACGCTACACGGAATGGATCGCAATGATCTGAAACTATTTTTGCAAAACAAAGACCAAGGCAGGTAGGATTGCTTGTCGTTTTTACCATGCAATGGATATAATTATTCCCAACGTATGGCATTGAAGTACAAAGCTGACCCATTTCAAGGCCGTTGAAGCCAGCACACGTGCTTGACGCCCATGTTCAGCAAACGTTTTCTAAACAGTTTGATTTGAAATGTTTTACAAGCGTTCGCGCCAGACTTGGGGTAAGTTGGGATGTAAACGTCAAATGAAACGTATGTATAAGACAACCCAAAGCAGAACCGTTTTTTTCACCAATAAGACCACGCCCGTAGCCACGAGGAGCATTCGGGGGCAGTGCCACCCCAAATTTTGTGCCCAGAAAAATGTGATGAAAACGAAAATCTTGCCCCCTTAAAATTGTAATCCCTCTCACACCTTAAAACTGGTCTACGAGCCTGAATAACACGCTTGAACACAACGAAGCTGCTACCGAAATTCGGGAGAGCATTCTGTTATAGGTTTTTGCTCTTCAATCGCGATCATGAAAAATGTGGTTTATGTCAAAAAAGTGATTTTACTTCAGCAGTAAATTTCATTTCCAGCAAAACTCGAAGATGAAAACAGCACATTCGTCTCCGAATACTGCCGCACGTTGCAAACTGCACAGGACTAAAGTTTTCACAAGCGCGTTTGGATGTGCTGTAAAGATAACAGAAGAAGCTGTTCCGCGAAACGCCTGCACCTAATTTTTGCGTTATTTCGTCTATAGTTACAAACGTTGTTGTCCTCAGCAATTTTCTTAAAACCTCGGCATTAAAAAGAAATTCTACTGTTGTTGTCGAGGACAACCATTGGCTGACTCAAACGTTGCAGTCAAGCGTGACCAAACACTCTGGTCAGTGATAATCATATGAGCTATAAATTCATGTTTAGGGGTTTTATAAACGTTCTCTGGCTAGGTTGGTATTTCTTTACGCGAGGGATTCCCAACCTTTTTCTGAAAATGTACCTCTACAGCATTTCGACAGATTAGCATGTACTCCTAAAATTTCTTATGACAAAAAGGCTGAGCAAAATAATAACAATACACGGAGTTTTTAATAGAACTTTTCTATTTTAGAATATTTGGAATCAAATAATATACAAATATATTTTCTTTCTATTGATAACCTTAAATATATAATTTCAGATAGGAAAATATACCCTAAGGGGTACATGTACCCCATAAACCCCTGCTTTAAGCAATATAAAAGAAAGGAAGACAACCAATGACAACGACAAGTTCAGTATTCCATTTCAATTATTTTCGTTTTTTTCTTAGACATAACGTATATTGTACTTTTTATTGCAGCAGTTTTTAATCATGAATAATTTTTTTTCTGGAAACCGGAGCTAAAACAGGAAATGAAAAAAAGGGCGGAAGTCGAGCCTAGAAATAGTTGTTCAACGTTATATTCCAGGCGCGGAACAACGTCGCCAGGTCCACGACGAAGCAGCAAGATCAGCATAGTTGGAAGTAGAATCCAGTAAGGAAGAGTAAATTACGTTTAGTTCATTCTGCAAAGCCCAAACGCGAAGCCTGAATATAATTCGCTGCTGTGGCTGCGTCGAAGCAAACAACAGGATTGTCTGAAACGTCGTGATTGTATTTTTGAGACCAAACGTTTATTAGCCCTTGCATCGTGTTGCACGAAAAAGGTCTACCTCGTCTACGGCTTGATGAGCAAAAAAAGCTTCTAGTATGGACTTTAAATACCTTCAACACACAAAAAACACTATCGACCTTATTGAGCCACACGATTGCAAAACGACCAAACCTTCCGAATTAGCTGACGAGTTTACAAAACGCCCATTTCTTTCTGTATTTTGTCCAGAACGGACTTTTGTTGCATTTCATCAGTTCTTTTGTTTTTTCAGTTTTAAAAAAAGCTGCTGCCGCAATAAATCTAACAGTATTTTCGTGAACAGATAAGCGGAATGTTCGACCTGCTGAAGCAGTCGTCACTCCAAGTCAGCAACAAGACTGATGGCTGCTGATCGTGCAACAAGCCATCATGGTTGCAACTGCGGACAAAAGTTGCGAAAGAAGTAACGGAGATTTCCGGAGAATGGTCGACAGTACTGCGTTTTTTTTGAAAGATGCGTCAAACAGAATAATCGGTTCGCGAGAAACGGTCTTTGAGAAAAAATTCCTATTGCTTGTCTCGAGCCGGGAACACAACATAATTGTAAAGAATAACGCAGGAGATTATTTTGTGTCTTCAACAAGAGCTCGTAGTTTTTCCTGATTTTTATTTTATACAATAAATATTGTTATTTTTGATGTCAAATAAAATTCAATTTTGTTTTTAATGCAAGCGACATTTCCATTTTTTTTTACTTTTTAATTTTCATACGGTGGTTAGAAATTTTTTTTATTTTTAATTCTGATGGTAATCAGCATACCGATTAGAATCAATTTGCCGCCGGACAAAATTCAAGCTTTTCCAGAGATGCCAATCATTTAATGAATAAAAAAAACTTAAATTGAACTCACCAATATTTCCATCACGACAGTTAGCGCATGTGGTTATACAGGTGGACCACAAATAGATTATTTTGAAATTATCGCAAACACTACAACGTTGTAAAAGTATCTGCAATAGCAACAACAACCATCAGAAATCAAACACAAAGTACCTCGCTGCAAAAGCAGCAACAAGTCGAACCCCCCACAAACACTTTATCGTCATAAGTACGCGTGTGTGACGAGACAAAGCAACAATCTACACACAGGTGCAGCTTACGGCCGGTTTATATGAGATGCGACGTGTATTCTAATCTTGGTTCATATTTGCCGCGGGCTGATGAGCATGAAGAACAAACTGTTGGTGATAAGACAGTGTCGGACGTCTGGGCGGGATGCTGAGTGGAATTTCACAACATTCCTTCCTTATTCTCGTTTACGGTTCTTTCGTCAAAAGTTAAAAAAAAAATTCCGTGCGAAAGAAGTTGGGCTGCCCTTCCCCCCTCCTCATTTTTTAAGCTTCCAGTTGCTCTTTTTCCAAAATACTTGGAACTGTTTTTTATCTCAAAATATGCCTGACCTTCGTATAATAACGTCACGAAAGCACAATGGACTGACAGAGAAAAACTAGACGTGAAGGTGCGCTGACATGAAATGGTGGTGCAAGATCTTCCGGCGACCCCCTGGATTCTTTCCAGCGTAGCTCGTGTAGTCCGTGAATCAAACGTAATTTCGCAAACTCTTGTGCATTTTGGGTTGAATCGCGCGTCTCCGTGGAACGCGCAGGCCTCACCGGCAACAGCGCATCGCACGTCAGTGTTTTCATATAGTTTACCGCTCCCGCTTCGTCGATGGTGGTTAAAAGGGAAATTCGCCATTTTGTCGCGATCCGGGCCATCTTGGCCACGACCGCCGCCGGAGCCAGAGACGAAACA
>JGI24022J15233_10010160_pt1 | contig 10660 bp, 7 predicted proteins | sample Ectturendosymbi2_FD_15233 | JGI IMG/M metagenome (IMG submission 15233)
CGGATTTTGGGCGGGCCGCTGAGGTTGAACGAGCGGGCCGTTAACAATATTTTTAGGGGTTGGACTTCACCGAGCCGCCCGCTGATGTTGAAAAAACCTTTAAATTTTATTGAGTTGAAAGAACCACTCGGTGGCAACAAAAGTTACTGAATCCACTTGGCATTCCTTTGCCGTTGCTGTATTTTAAGGCAAATTTGCTTTTCCCATATGTGAGCGCTCCGTCAGGCGCGACTGGTCGGTACACTTTAAGAAACTTTTCGTGCATGATGATAACTTCTTGCATGGGCGTGGCAGTCAATGGTTTTGGTGCTGAACGGCTTCTTGGAGGAAATGTGTTGTACAACATTTTGATGGCGTGCTATAAGTGTTTTTGCAGGATTGTCCATGGGACATGTTTGTCTGTCCCATCGCAAGGTTAGGTTTAGTATCTACAAAATAGCACTACATGTACAAAGAGACATGCAAAACGACAAAATTTATTGACTTTAAAATTCAGAAATATAGCCTAAGTATGACAATTCAGTATCATTCTGACACTCATTCTATTTCTGAAGTTGTTATGACATGGCTACTGCCTCGTGGGAAATACAAATGTGTGCTGTCACATCCCATCCCATGGGATGTTTCCCATGAGATTCCCATAGGAATGACATTCCTATGGACAAGCCTGTGTTTTTGATATATGCACCAAATCACAATAGCTTTCTAAGTAAGGTTCCAGGTTTTACGTTTAGAGTTTTAGGTTTAGGCTAAAGGTTGAAGGTTTTATGGTGAGTGTTCATGTTTAGGTTTGTAGGACGAAAGTTTTAGGTTGAGAGCATAACGGCCTCCAAAAGTAGTCTATTCCATAGCGAAGCTTTACTTTTGTGCGGGGGTCTTGACATTCTAAAAATGACAACAAATCCACTGATTTATGCAGTATACAGGTAGTTTCATATTTTTGTGGGTGCTTGGAGCTTTCTTTGGGGGGCTTGTCACATGATATGTCCACTTCAACCAATCATGTTCCACAAACGGCAAAATAGTCTCAGCAGATACTTTGCCTCAGAAGGCAAAATAACCCTTGGAGATATTTTACCTCAGGAGACAAACTAGACAAGACTTCCAATTGTTTAGTGGGCCATGGGTGAGCCGGTTTGGAAAAGAATAAATGTTGCCTGTCGACGAGCGGTTAATGGGCTGAATGTTGCGGGATATGGGCGGTCCATGTCTGAAAAATCTTGGACTGTGCCATCTCTAAAGTGCGACAAACTTCCAGAGATGAGCTGACTGTGAAATTTTTCAGCCCGAGTCCAGTCCTGATCCGCAAAATTTTTGAAAATCATCAGTGCAATCCAGTCCTGATCCACCAATGTAAAGTCATGTATTTATATTTTGCCTCTTGAGGCAAAAGAACTACTCGAACTATTTTGCCTTTTGCCAATTACGATTGGTTGAAAGCAAAATACATCCAGCAGTGCCTTTGCCTCATGAAGCAAAATAGACACAGCCTTTCAGCATTTCCAACTTTAACAAGAAAGTGTCTATAAGGCATAAGAGGCAAAAGTACTGCTGGAGTTATTTTGCCGTTAGGAGAGTCCAATTGCTTGGATTGGTCAAGTGACAAGGACGATACACTTGGATCAGCCTAAGGTCCTTGTTACATGACCTAAAACCCTAAACCTAAAACCAAAACTTAAACCCAAAACGTAAACCAAACTTGAACCTAAACTCAAAATTCAAACATAAACCCAAAACCCAAACCTAAAAGTTGAACTTACAACCTAAATCCTAAACCTCAAGGTAAACCCTAAACGGACACTTAAACATACACCTTAAATGTAAACCCTAAACATTTTGAAAAAGTACATTAAAAGCACTCCTATCAAAGGTGAAACCTCTACAAGCTAAGCCAAAGGAAATGGTGAGAGCAGAACCAACGAACAATCGGACAGCAGGCATAGACATTCATGGCGATTTAAGTCAAAACAGATTATATGCTTTTGGCGGTTTAACTCAAAACAGATTATATGCTTTCGTGTAATTTAAGATGCATTTGGTAGTGTTGTGATCGGAAAGCCCGATCAGCATGTGCGCAAAGCGTCACACTGTGGCAGCAGGCAGCAATAGAATTCACCCAACGAGATCGCTCTATTATTGCTTGTTTGCGCTGTATATATATGGTGTTGTTCTTCACGCACATTCCGTTTGTGGTTCACCGCGCACTTCAGCATAACGCCAGCGGAATAGTTGCAACAGTAGAATTTTTAGCTAATTACAATTGCACAAAATCAAAAAGTATCAATCACAGTTCCAATTACACAAAATTAGTACTTTAATTACATTCAGCTCACTCATTAAAAACACTATGAAAAACCAACAGAACACCAGATGAAATGCAAAAACACTAGATCGAGTGGAAAAACAGTAGGAGTGGGCCGTGGCACCAGTGGCCTCAACATGAAAGAAGACTTGTATCGCTGAATAGTGCTCTTGGTCATCCTGAAGGCTGAACATTTGAACCAGCATGATGTGTGTGTTATACAATGCCTAATGACGTCTTATTTTCATTGAACCTGAACAAATTTACACATATCAATGACATTATAACACATATAATGTGATTGCACAGATTAAATACAGTAATCTTGAAACTGAACCAAACGTTTTGAATAAAATAAACAAACTTATCAAATCCAAGTCCAAATCCGGTTAATCAGAAATTATGAAATCCAAATCCATCAAATACCTGCCAATCCGCTGGATTTATATCCAAATCCAAATCCATGTTCATCTCTGCAAAATATACACTACCATTTAGCAAGCCTGCGAAATTGGATCACAACTAAAATTTTTGATATTTTCAGGATAATCACATTAAAACAACAAAAATTTTCTCAGGCCGATCCGGTCCTGGTCCTCAATTTTCACAAAAATTGCAGTCCGATTTAGTCCTGTCCGTGCTCATCTCTGCTAACTCCAGTGTTTGCAATGTTCCGTGTTAATGAGGTAAGGTGTTTGTTTTCTAAATGGCTAAATTACTATGCCTTTGCAATGTGCTTTAAATAAAATCAACAGACAACAAACAAACTTTAGCCTTGCGGCAAGCTTCCGAGGAATCTCAATCTGCCTACTTTCATTCTTCAGCGACGATTAAAACTTGCAAGCGTTTCTATTTTTCATAGTTAAAGGCCACAAAGATAGCGGCAAGTAAATCAGTCACAGTTTATTGACGGGAAACTAGTTTCGCGTTTGGCAACGCATCGTCAGTCCTCATTCAAATAGAATCTAAAATCAACAGGTATGATCACATTTGGTCTTTAATATAAGCCGCACTTTAACTATAAACTAATGTTATCTAAGCCTCTGAGATACTTTCGCGTACTAGCACGTTTTGCGTTTAATTGGCAAACCTGTAAACGATGCTTACACCACTACAAGTGCTTTCTGTCCATCATAATCCCTCCTGTGACAGATGTGCACGTGATGCTACAGAGTATAAAATGCAAATAGAGTGCGTTTGACAAAACGTAGCCAAGGAAAGACTGAGCATCATCTATGGCTTATGACAAGGTAAAGAAATAAAAATGTAAGCTGCTCTTGATTATAAGCTGCATAAAGTGATGAAAAAAACTTATATGCCGCAGCTTATAATGGAATAAATACACTATCTGCAAATTGTTAAAATCTATGAGTATGGGCTACACTCTTTAAATGTTGAATTACAATGGAATGATCCCACTTGGTTTTGATTGTTATTTGTATGATGATGCATGCAAAGCTTAAATCCAGAGAAAGTTTGTTGGCTAAGGCATTTTAACTTCTTATTTTTACCTTTTTCAACAGTAATGCTCTTTTGACAAGTGCAATAAAGTCAGTGCCCGATTAAGGTAGCGTGGGGCCTGTAACATTTCGAGAGTACGGGGCCCTATGTTGAAAAAACATCTCAACACCTGCTAAATCATAAAGTATGTGGGCAAAGCAACCGTGTTAGTGTATAGCTTTACTCTCTGTATGCTTTCTCTAGTTTGCATCGTGATGTGACAATTTTGAGTGTATCGTGCTGACCGCTAGTGTTGCCAGATAGATGTGACCTAAATCTGCTAAATAGTGTCACAAAAATTGCTAGATTTTTTTTAAATCTTGACACAATTTTTTAGTTAAACTCTACTAAAAGCAGTGAAATTCAGTTAAAAATCTGTCATTTGAACAATTAAAAGAAACTTATGAGTAATACAATTAATATATTAATTTTTTGCCTTGCACTTGCTCTCAATAAGCATGATATGGACTGAAAAAGCCGGTCTTGGCCAATGCACTTTTTGGCCCACAATTTTCTTTCAGTCAACATTTCGAGCAAAGTAACTGCAGCTTACTTTGTTTTTTGTATGACACACAGTTCTTGATGGTGTCTTTCAAATGGTTGCATGTATTTATGCAGTAGAATAATGTTCAGTGATAAACAACCTGAGCATTGCTTCAGCCCTTCAACTTTCTGAGCCTGGTCTTTGTAGCTTAAAACTTTGTGTTACATTCAGGAACATGTAAAAAGTTTTCATTCTGATTTGCTGAGTGCTTTTGCTACCAGTTATGCCTTTTAAGCTCACAATATTTCGCTGGAATTGCACTATTGTAAACTTTGCAAAAGGCTTTTCTTGAATCAGCAGGATAGGCTGAAGGCACTGAGCCAACTTTTAAGTTCTGAGTCTTGCAACCATATATGTCGAAAGTTTTAGCAGCTTTGGTTTACCATGTAGTGTTTTGCTAGACATTACTATTTACTGGTGTAACTGAATGACTTGGAAATGTCGTGCCATGGGATAAAAACATTCTACAAATGTTGTCTTCAACCCAACGTGCTCACTAAGCACACAAATAAATCATTTAGGCTTCACCAAGCCATCTAATTACTTGTTATTATGATACAATTATCTGCTTAAAGTAGCTTCCTTGCATCATAATACAAATTCCAAATAATTGCAGGCAGCTGGTTGTGCTTTGTCCTGGTGTTACCCAATTAAAAATGTCATAAAGAAGTACATTTTTTATGAAGAAGGTGTACAAGTTTTCACCTGAAAAAACTGTTGAAATAGGTGTATGGTCAAGAAGTTGTTAATTGCTCAGCCTGCCAAACAGTTCGTAAAACCCTGCTAGAAAACCAGCTAACTGCTAGATTGAAAATTTTACAGCTAACAGTGAGAAAATCCTGCTAGATTTAGCAGCAAATCAGCTAAAATGGCAGCACTGCTGATCGCAATCTTGTGCCTTTTATTACGTAAACTGTACAAAAAGAATCAAAGAAGAATTTCTGGATACAGACAGCTTTTAATTTGAAAACCTTCGCTTATTACTTATGGCAAATTCAGCAAAAAAGAGTTTTTGTAGTACAGACTTGAAACTTGGAGGTGTCTGCTACACAGGCTTGACCTGATGTAGCTGAAGTTTTGTGTCAATCTAAATAAAATTTTGGAAGTTATTTTTGGTGATTATCGTTTTTTTGTGTCACCCTGTATATATGGTGCAAACAAGTAATAATAAAGTAATATCATCAGGTGATCTCTATTGTTACTTGCTGCCACAGCGTGAAACTTTGCACACTTGCCGCTCAGGCTTTTCAGTCGTCAACAAAATGGTGCTGTGACCAGGGTGTTAAGGTAGTGCCAGGTGCAACCTTCATAAAAAGAATGTGCGATCGGTGCAGTTTGTTGTAAAATGAAGGGGATGTTGTTGCTACCTCTCAGTTGTCGTTGCGTTGAATGTGAGATTCACCACAAATGGGATGTGAACAAAGCATAACACCCATATATATGTGGCACGAACAAGTGATAAGAGTGATGCCACAGTGTCAAGCTTTGCACACTTGCTGCTCGGGCTATCTAATCGCAACAGTGAGTGGAATTAGACAATATGACATTATGCTACTTTGTCATATAACCCTGTTTTTTCTATATGATATTAACATTTTACTAGTTGAGGTTGAATTAGTTGTTTTACATCAACTTTTTTATAACAGTTTTGCTCTGAAATAAAAAATGGCCTTAAAAATATATGCCACAATGCCATGTTGTAAACTTAAATGAACAAATAAAATGAGAAATTTGGGAATGTAGAGCAGTATTGCCAAAGCTACTAACGTCACCACATTGGATGTGGTTAATATCAGTAGTTCAATACTAATCATATTATTGTGCTTTTTATAAGTGCTTAGAACTTCCTGTGATTAATGATACAAACTATGTTTGTGCTGTGTTACACTGTAAATTTGATATAACATGAATGGAAGTGCAATTAGAACATTGTGTAGGTTTTCTTCAGGGATGCCAGAGAGTGGGGGAATGGTGGGGACATTTATTCCCTGCCCTTTTAAAAGGAGGACAATGGGGACAGAGGTGCCTTTTCATAACAATATCATAGGTAATTTCATGGTTTATCAATACCGACTTGAAACAAATTTATTGTAGCTATTTATGGACTGAGATAATTCAGAAGGGTTTTCTATAATTTCTGTTATTATTTGAGGTCAACATTGTTGCTAAATAGAAACAAGCATAATTGGTAACGATTTTTTGTTTCCATTGCTCTTAACTTCATTGCTACCCCCCTGCTCTACCGCTGCTCTGGCGTCCATGGTTTATTTTATGTAGCAAAGACATTTCTTGCAACTGGAGGTATGTGCTACTGGAATTTGCTGTATCTGTGAAACATTCTTAACAAATATGCTTTTTTCAACAAAATTTATGGTTTTGTAACTAGTGTCTTTGAATGCAATACACAATAGCACCAAAATAGGTAATACATAATGCATTTTTGTAGGTGGAAGAACATTTAGTGTGATTGTAGTCGTATGAATCCAATAGAAGGACTTAGAACATTTTTAAATGCTGATAGTTTAGCATGGTTATTGATTACTCCTACATGATAAAATTAGCCCAGACGAGTGGTTTGTTTTCTAAGCTTATTTATATCAGTGATTGTAAGCGTTTCCAAAAAACTTACGAAAGTCTTTTCAAATTACTGTGATAACTGCTTAAACTAGATAGGTTATATACTGTGGTGACTTCTTTTTGTTCAACAAAATATCTTTTCTTGCAGTTGTTTGTAGACACTTTTTAGGCAAACTTTTGAATGAATATGAAATCATGTTAGTGTATTCAAAGCTTTTGCACCAGAAGAATCAAGCTTTGAGAAATTTTCCAAAAGATAGGGTTTTGAAAAACAGGAACTTTCTTCCTGTTGTAGGGTTTGTGGTTGCAGTTGGACTGGCTCTTTGTCCCATCTATTTTTTTCCTGCTTGGGATTCCACAAAATACAGTAAGTTTTGTGTTCACATAGTTATCTTTTGTTTATTTTCTGGTTTTCAATCTTAATTGCAGAATGTGATCCAGTTCTGTTGAAACTTTTTAACAGATTGGCTTCATTGTTTAAATTGTGCAAGAACCTGCCTGAATTTCATTTTGTTTGAACATCAAAAGGCAGTGCTAATTTATAAAATGCTGTAATTCAGATACATTTTTATGTCATTCTGGAAAGTTGCATATAACACAACACTAATGTATTCACATAGCAAGAAGAATACATAATTTACAAGTAAAAATATGCTTAAAGTTTCTGGACTAAATACAAGTTGCCTCAGTTAAATAAAGTTGTTTTCATGTTGGCTTGTGAGCTCAGTTCGACCGAAAAAATTAATATTTACAAGCTGTCATATTCATGAAAGTGTAGTCAAGTTCTAAAGAAGAATAAAAATGTTTTAGAGTAAATACAGTTCCAAACAGACTTGGATTAATTGTGACTGTGTTTTTACAATTAAACAAAAAGTCGTATTACAATTCTATGAAAAGTGTAATTAATCACATTCAACTCAATTACAAAGTGGAACTGATCCAACCCTGACTTTTACACCATCTAAGTGGCATGCACAGCACATCTGGGACATTTCACTGCTGACTCAGCAAAACTGCAGTAGGTTACATGGCAATAATTTTACTGGTTTTGTTCATGCATTTACTCAAGCTCTGTGACATAGCAGAGGGCAGAAGACAATTGGGATTATACAGTAAGCCTCGGTTAACATGGATCTGATTGGTGACTGACGATTTTATCCAGTTTAGGCGAAGATCCGGATTAAATGAAGATGGTTGATTCTAGCCTGACGTCATCTAAGTACTGAGATATTGGTGAAAATCACTTAAATTGAACACAGTTACAACCCAAAAGTGAACTTTTGCTGAAGCAAAAGTTTATTGATGTATTCACAATAGTACATCAGATTAGTAACTGTTATATTTGGGCAGTTATGAGCAATCTTAAGTTCATAACCTTAGATTACTTGGCTGCAAAGGAATCTAGGAGTTTGGACTAACACAATGATTTCTGTGATTGGTTCATCCAAACATCTTACGGAGTACAACAGGGTTGCCAAATATTTTCCATAGCTTATGGCCAAAATCTTTATTAAAAATGGCTGATTTATGAAGAAATTATGGCCAAAATAACAAAATCTTTCAATTATGTTAATTTATATAATCATAGGGGACTAATAATTTTGGGAAAGCAGTATATTTTTTGCCAAAAAATCTGGTTTTGGTCCTAAAACAATTTCTGCCGTAAACTCAAAACTGCGTGTTTCAACTTGTCTTTCTTTATCTTAGTAAAACTTACAGCCATTAAAACTGTTGTGGATAAATGCTTCAAATCTGACCCATTTCTGTTAAACAGTTTGATATTAACTTTTCTTGTACTCCAATTATACGAGCAAGAGATGAAATCCATGAACTGCACTAAGTTGATGATCATGATCACCTGTTGAAAACCATCGAGTCTGCATATGTGAACCAAATAAACAGAAAACTCGAAAGCAAACACTAAGTCATATCAGGGGCGGATCCAGCCAGTAATATTAGGGGGCGATTTCAGTAATGTTTAGTAGTCAAGTCTCATAATGGCTTTACTACTGTAAGAGAAATGTAGTATGCTCCACAACACTGCCCTGACAAAACAATGGGCAACAAAGGCTGAGTACAGCAGTCTTCAGATAGAGCGCACTACAAAGAGCAGGGCTCAGCGACCAATGGCAACCATAGGACTATCACTGACTGAAACACTTGTACAAAATCTATTGACTGCAAGGGCTAAATCATTACTACACACTTCAAAGCAATACAGGGTTGAAGTAACATGGTGTTGCTGCAACAGTGACATGAAGTTCGTCCACAAAATACAAGACTTCTCAGTTTATCACCGTTATATGAATTTATTTTATGAAATTTTCTTTTTATGGTGACCAGGGCCAGCCTCAAGCCAATGCAGCTGCATTGGGCCCCAAGCCATGGTGGTTGGGCAGGTTGTTCATTTTTGCCAGAACTCCTTGTCCTTGATAATTGTAGAAAGGCATACAAATTTCATTGTTAGCAATCGTCTTGTTTGAATGAAGTTGAACGATGGATTTCCTCCAATTATCGAACGTTATCAAACATGCACAATTCTCATGCTAGGGCGTTCTATCTGCACTCCACCACGTCCCACTGTTTATGGATAGAATTCGTTTGTTACTAGAGCCTGTGAAGACTGCAGTAGACCTACAGTTACTGCAAACAATAATATTATGTAGTCAAGTCTCATAATGGCTTCACTACTGTAAGAGAGATGAAGCATACTTCATAACACTACTGTGACGAAACAATGGGCAGCAATGGCCTTATATCACAAATGCTGGTTTCCAAATTGTACAAAAAAGTTATTTTTGTAGGTTTTAGGGAGAGGGTGATCGCCCCCCATGGATCCACCCCTGTCAACTAAATACTTCTATTTCATCAATAAAACATGCGCATTATATATTGCTTTTGACAAGTGTTTCTACCAGGGTTTTTTAAGGTGTTTTAGGGACCCAATTTGGGTCCCTAGAATCAGAAAATTATCATTGGGTCCTTAGAATCAGAGAAATCAGGTCACTACAGATCCAAACCAGGTTCCTAACATTTTCCTTAAAACAAACCTGGCTTCTACATCTGTGACGTGATAGTTGTAAAATCTTTCTACATACAATCCTAATTTATAAAAAGCAGCTTGATTCCAAGTCCATGCATAATGAGTAACTATAAAAATGGGCTTTTGGGGAACATTGGTCGGATGCATGGGTTGTTCTATTGTGAAGTCTGCTTTCTTCGTCTATTGCATCATAAAGCGGGTAGTTGACCATCCCCCAGATGTCACCTTTGCACAAGAACGCGTCTGCGATTGTGGTTACTGAAAGCGAGATAAAGTGATCTGTTCATGTTAATAGTTTTCTCCAAGTCAGTTGTTCTTTGAACGAAAATGCCGTTCAATAAGAGTGAAGTAATTATATTATAAAATTCAATTCGCTTTGATTGTCAGTATGGTTTGATTGACACAACTTTGCGCTCGCAGCTCGGATCTCCAATGCAGAGCTTCCTTTACAACTTTCAGCTTGATAACGAGTGGTATCGGTACTGTCTAATGTCCACCACAGCAGCATTCACATGAACGTAGATGGGAGACACATGAGCTATGCCCAGCCCACACAAAGCTGTTATGTTATCATTAGGGCAAGTTTTTGTTGTAGTAAAAAAGTGAGAAAGTTGCATTTATTTTCAACGAAAGTTGCATTTATGCGCAGGAAGTTGCATTTATGCGCACATTTGACTGCGAAAGACTTGACACA
>JGI24022J15233_10010163_pt1 | contig 10659 bp, 6 predicted proteins | sample Ectturendosymbi2_FD_15233 | JGI IMG/M metagenome (IMG submission 15233)
CCTAACCACCAAGCTTAATTCAAGTAAATCGTGTAAATCAAGCGTGTATTGTTCTGCTAGTGCAAAAGTTGAGGTCGGTTGCTAAGTCGTGCCCTGTTGCCAAAGTTAAAGTTGACCATTCTAATCAACATCGATCTTGCATCAGTTTGGTCGAGAATTCTTCGAAAAAGATTTGTGGTGATTCAGGGGCGGATCCCGGAGGAGGCGATTGGAGCGATCGCCCCCCAAAAAAATCTACGAAACTAACTTTATTCACCATGATTTTGTACGAATCGGAAAAAGAATTCGCGATATGATTGAAAACAGAATTCGCGATACCATTGTTTTGTCACAGCAGTGTTGTGAAGTATGCTTCATCTCTCTTACAGTAGTGAACCCGTAACGAGATTTGACTACCAAATATTACTGAAATCCCCCCTCCCTCCTTAACCGCACTGGCTGGATCCGCCCCTGTGGTGAACGGTGATTGCAATTCTGTAACAGTGTTCGGTAATGGTTTGCTGTGAGAAACTGCAGGCTTCCCTGCAACCGCCGAGCAGAAACTTTGAACTTGTTTCGCAGTAAGATCAACCACTAAGTATAAAAAACTAATCGGATTCTTTTTATTTTTGATGTAAAGTTGTTTTCGCTGAAATAGTAGCAGCTTAGTGTGTTTGTTGTTAGAGCCCGAGGGTAAGAATTAGCTAGAAAAACATTATGGGGTGGCGTGAATTGTCTACTCGAATAAATGTTTTGCTTCAAGCATTCATGACAATACTGGCTCATCGGTTCGATAACAATAGCCGTCAAAAATATGGGGGAGCGGCCGTTACTCTCCCTCTGGCCATGGCGTAGGAATTGTCAAATGCCTACGAGGCATATATAACAACATTGCTCAACTGCTGTTCAAACGCAATCATTTTTTACTGTCGATTTAACTCATTAAACGCTGACTTGCTCCCCGTGGCCTGCTGGGATCATCTTAGAACAACACTGTTAAAACATTGATTAACATTCATTAAAAAACTGCTGGCCCTACAGCTGCCTAGTTTATACATACCTGCTGTGCAAACTTCCATAAACCGCCGTGCTCCCTGACCGCACGAATGGCTGCACGATTCGTTTTTCTTCCTCGTCCACTGTCCTGTGCAGGTCTTTTCATTGTAGCACCTCCGGGTTTCGGTCACGAAACATCCTGAAACCTCAGGGCACCGAAAAGTTTCTTTTTCAGTTGAATCGTAGCACTCGCCAGTGCACACGGTCTGCGTGAAAACAAGACGCCTACCAAATGAACTTTTCATTAAGGAAAAAAAAAAGAAAACTGAAACAAACTTTACATTTTAATAATAAACGTAAAGTGCGCAAATGCATTCGAAGAATTTCAGCAAAACTTGACTGAACGCATCATAACATCAGCTAGAAGTTGATTTTTTTGGAGAAATTTATTCATGGTACCACTCATTTTCTTCCCTTGATGTTCAACCTCCTTGAAAATTGCCTTTGACTATCAAATAATTTTCTGCCATCTCATTTCTCAGCCTGATGCTTCTCCTAGTCTTCTTTTTGTTTGATCCCTCCTAAAGTGTTCACTAGTAAATCTTTGCGAATCGTACTTTTACTTTATGGTTTGCGCATTTTTGCTTCATTGTTTTTTTACCAACTTGGATAGTTTCTCTACATGTATTCTAGAAATTTGACCAGCATGAAGGTTTACAAGGCATAAGTATTGGCGCTGTTTGGCAAGTTACTTATTCGGTGTTTATTGGCAAATAGGCTGTGCTGATTTTGTTGGCAAATATTGTTTAAAACGTTAAAATGTCACTTTGGTTTAATTCAGTTTGAAATAACGGAATGCATTTTTAAAGGTTCACTGGAAAAAATCATTTTTGTCTATTGTGTAAAACATCTGAAATCGTTTAACTTAGCCACTGCTTTCTGCACGCAGATCTACACATGCACAAAATAGCAAGTTAAAATTGGGAAAGACCGGTTGGAAGTTACCGATAGACCTGTTGTTTCCTATTTTCACAACCTTATGTTTTTTAACTCCTATTTGAGTATTTTTTACTTCGAACCCTATAAACCGGTGAAGTGCAAGTGGTAGTTAAAATAATTTGTAAATATAACTTAACCTGACCTTACTGTTGGCAGCGTACTTCGTTGAAGCTGATGCAGTGTTGAGAAACGAAAAAATTAATTTGCCTACGACGGAACTGCTGAAAACGCTGTCGCTTGGCACGGTTTAAATGTTAGTTGGGTATTGTTACGTGGTCTGATATGTTTGAGGNCTCGACACCTGCTGACCACATCTGAGTCGGTCCAACGTCCTGCACTGGAAAACCTCCGCTTCCTGTTCATAAAACCGTTTCTATGCGGGTTTTGTTATTCTAACACGTACGGACGCTTGTCTGGCTTGTACCTTGTTCAGGCTAATGAGAGCAAGTGGGTTGTTGCACGCCGACGAACAGCGACTGAGGTAAACTCTCTCAATTGTTTCGTTGACCTGGAGACAGCTCAGACGATGCTGAGCTGAGGCTGGGCAATGTTTTTCCATCGCTGTTGTGCAGGATATAATGTACGGTGTCGCGCTGCTGCTAAAGTTTCCGAAAAGAGGATTGCGAACGATTTCAAGCACATATATTTTCGGGTACTTTGTCGGAGGGCATAACTTGCTTCCATTGACACAGACGTCCTTTTCACCCTCACATATGGCATCAGCGTCGAAACATGTGCAGTTGTTCGGAGGAGCGTACTCATGACTGAAATTTCTATAGAGGGTATGGCATTGTATTGTTATGGGCTTGCAATCTTCAGTTATATTCCACGTGCGCATGCTGGACTGCACATCAGTACTCACGGCAAAATAGCAGCTTACGGCAAAGCAAATGTACGCCAGATTACTTTTCATTTTAAACAGAAAAAAACTCTCTGCGCGAACAGAAAGGTTGCAGTATGTATGCCAAAAAGACTCCTGACTTGAGACATGTTGTGCGCTGTTATTTTGGAGGTAGTTAGATGAAGTATTTGAAGGCAGCGACGGAACTTGGACGGTCACTTTGGTTCAACCGAAATCCCAAATGACCACCGCATCCCCTGAAGCGGAGCCCTTTTGCCAAAACGCCGCTCCTACAAATCGAGTCGCTTTTTGCTGTTCACATTGTTTTCCCCGTATTTTGGCACCCTCGTTTTCGATTGCTTCCCCCAAACAGCAGATATAGATTTTCCACTGCTTGAAAGCGAACTATGTTACGCACGGTTTACATTATTTCAAATGAAGTAAAATTAATCTACTTTGTTCAATAAAACGGTTTGGGAGTTTGCTTTGATTTCATTTGTGTAGGGGACAAAGCTGTCTTGCGTAAATCTCAAGCATACAAATCAACACGTTACTCGATTTCATATGATCGTCTTTGTCACTTTGCAAACAATAGGATGTCAAAATGGAGCACAAGGAATAACAAAAAGAAAAAAGAAAATTTCAAAAAAAATTTGGATGTTTAACAATGGTCTTTTTAAATTAAAAACCTAACTGTGAATTTATTTTAATTTCTAAAAAATGTGTTTGGCTGCATAGTTTTGCCTATACCAGATTTTTGTCATGAGGTTCGAGTATACCTGGTTTAGACGTTTTTAGTTTCATTTATGAAAGATTCACAGCTCGCTTTTCTCGACCTTGCGCCACCATTTAATGATTTTCTATTCGATCGTATGCACCTATTCACGTCACTGGCGGTGAGCCAACTCTTTCAAACTACAAAAAAACAATTTCATTAGAAAGAAAAAGTAATGTAGAGGTCTTCGTTGTTCCTATTCATTAAAAACTGTTTCGCCCATTGCACCGCAAACCCTCGACATTTGTCAATACTCTCGCATATGCACACTTATTTTTAAGTGAAGAATGACTTGCTTACTGATTTAAAATTCTGGAAATACTGTTTTATTAAACAATTTTAAACAAAATTGCATACAAAACTCTGCTAAAAAGGTATAAAAACATCAATGTACCAATCACACTCTGGTTTTTAGCTCATGCCGATAACGTAATACTCTAAAACTATTGATACTGTTTCTTGCAGGATCCTTGACAAAAACCTAAAAATTCGTGACCGCAAAGATCATTTCAATGAACAAATATTACACTTGCGCTCTGTAGTTATGTTGGTGCTAATGTACCTATACCACCCACTGCTATATTTCGTTGTAAAGCATATCTGCAAGTTCGCTGTAAATGTTTGCTCTCTTTTCAACTGACGAAAACCTTATTCATTTCTCTAGATGTAAAAAGCAAAATGTTACAAATTTAACAAATTTTGAACGTGAAGTTACGTTCACGTAAACGTCAGTGGGATTCGAGTGTCACTGCAAGTAGCGTTGCTTATCTTGAAACTCTGTCATCCTACTGCATTCGTGGTTAAGCTTTCAAGACAAGTAACGTGTTGCTCCTGAAGGGTTTCGTGCAACTGGGAGTATTTTAAATACGTGCTGCGGGTCGGGCGTATTTTCACGTTTTGAAAATTTTTCCAAAAACACTGAAAACAAACTGGCATCAGCGCCGGATTAAGGTGGCGCCAGGCTTGTAGCATATTAACAGCGCGGGGGCCTAAGTTCAAAAACGGTTAAAAAGCGAACCAATGTTAAATCATAAATTCTGTGGACATCCATGTGACTACCATTAAGCACACTGAATTTCGTAAGTACGAAAAACATGCTCCTAAATAGCAACTGGTAGACATTATGGTTTACATATTTTTTTACCCAAAATAGAAAACATGTCTTTTTACCAAGAAGGAATACATAACTGTACAGCTCACAAATACAGTACAGAGGTAATATTTAATGCTTCCAGACTCATCAAGAAATTTGATCAGTGTTATATCTAGACCAAGGGTCGGCAACCTTTCCCTAGTCGCCGGCCAAAAACAAACTGTGCAAGATATGGCGAGCCGTACAATTTTCACCAACAATTCCGTTCATTTTGCTGTTTATGATGTTGATTATACTTGGGAATTTATGGATATTTAATCAGATGAACTCCTGATTTTCACAGTTAATAACGAAAGCCCAAAATGTGGCATTTAGTACATTTATAACACAATGCGCTTTCTCAAAAGTAGTTCGTGGTAAATATGCAATACAAGAAGTTGCAAGGGGGGCAGATTCATAATACCACTAGGGGGAACATACAGTTATTACAGTTTGTAAAGAGGATGTTGGCCGGGCGATTTTGTTTGGCGGGCCAGATCCGGCCCGCAGACCGTAGGCTGTCGACCCCTGATCTAGACCGTGTATTCTCAGTATAAGTGTCGAAGTCGATTGTCAAAAGCAGCAAGACTATTGCTTGGCATTGCGTTTTCTAGATTTTGCCATAGCGAATCTATTTATGATACTGTTAGTGCATATTTCACATGGAAGTTCATGCTTTTTACTCCTCTGAATCTGGGAGTTCAGCTTGTTTTTCTAATGGTTCTTATTTTTTCATTCTACTATCCTATGTTTAGAAAGTGACCGTTCTCCACTGCAGTTAGTCACCATTAAAAAAATAATGACATTTTGGACTGAAAAAATTCCATACACATAATTAGAGGTGGATATTAGGGGCAGTGAACGAGGCGGTGGCCTCCTTCCCCCCTCTTTCGGAGATACTGTGAGGACCCCATTTTGAGAGTTTCGCATTTAGTGTTTGCATTATTTTTTTGAAAAGCTTATTAATCACTCTAAACCCACATTGAATAAGCTCTGAAGCAAGTCATGTGTTTGTCAACATACAGCAAAAATTATATGCAAATGTACCAAAAGAAGCCCCTGAACAACTTGAATGTGTAGGCAAAGAACAATTTAAAATCAAATAACTTCAAAAAATTTGCAGTGTTAAATGGACTTTCACACACAAGCAAATTACCAGACAAAATTAAAAATTTAAGTTGTTTTCAGTGAAATTTAACACAAAGGCCCACGAGGCCCACAAAAACGTGGGTCCCGTAGCAATTGCTTACATTTGCTACTGTTGTTAATCTGACACTGACTGGCATGAGTTAAAATTAACATCTTCACCAGTTTCATTGAAGATTTTCAAAAGCAGTCAGTTGCATAGCGTTCAAAACGTAAAAACTAATGGCTCCTAATTGCAGGTAAAATAACGGCATGCGTAAGAGTCATTCTATCAGTAAAAAGACGAAAAGAAGGAAGAGTCATTCCACAAACGCTACGATGTAATCATATGGGGGCGATGCGTGGTGGGAAACCGTTAGTTACATTTGTAATTTCGACAATGCATTTAACACCTAACGTTTAAGCTTATACTGTAGCTTCGTGGACAAATGCGTATAACCACCAAACCTAAAACTGCTGTAAAATGTAAGTTCCACTGTGTCGCTGTCCACATCATTTAAAAATGGCCCTCAAGCTTGAGCAACTTGTCTTCGCGCAACTTTTGCTTGCGTGCAGTGATCACATTGCCCTTTATACAAATGAATAGGACACGACACACAAATGTGTAAGATTAATGCTGAAGAAAGTTTGCAAACTAATAAAAAGTTTTTGAGAAAAAGACTGCCATGCCTGTACATTTCGCTAACTTTCCGAGGTTCACGATCACTTTTTAATCCCTTCCACTTGAACCTTTTAGACCAGACGCATATCAGCAAAGGACATTTTCTTTCATAAGATGCATCTGCAGGTCCGCTATTGGGTAAAGCCCACAATAGGCTTGTACGGTTGCAAAAGTGTGGGATTGCGCTCATGGAGTAGAGGACATGTGATTTCTCCGCAAGCGAGATTGCTGATCATAATCATGAGAAAATGTAAATAAACGAAAACAATTTTTAGAAGAATGGCAAGCACATTTATGATAAAACGGTTCTTCATGTGAAGTATACATTAATAAAAAAGTTGTCATCGAAGAAAATATGAATGAACAAAGCAACTATTTGCCATTAGGAAACTTCTACGCACAACATTATTTTTTGAAAGAATTTCATATTGCTTGTTCCACTTTAACTTTCTCGTCTGCTGAAAAGAGATTTATGCTACGCTGACAACATCAGAGAGAGGCGAGTGCTTGGATAGTCTATAGCAATGTCTGCCGGAACTGTATGTTCGATTTTTGCTGAAACAATGGGCTGTGAACTCGTCAAAACAGGCCGATACTGGTACTTCGTCAAATTACGACGTAAAACTGACTTTTGCTTTCACCGCAGTAGCTGATTAGCAAAAATGCTCTTGTTACAACGACTGGCGATGAATCTGACCATAAAACGAAACTTTCGCCAACACAAAAAGTCACATTCATTACACACAAGGCTGTAAGAGGCAGGTGGGACTCGACCTCGTAGAGAAAACGTTACAGTATCTGTGAACAACTGATAAGACTAGTTTAACAGTTTAACAAGAACGCCGTTTGTATATCGCAAGAACTGTGGAAGGAGGTAGACGCTTTCACTGCCAAGCCGATCAAGCAGACGCGTTTGTATATCGCAAGAACTGTGGAAGGAGGTAGACGCTTTCACTGCCAAGCCGATCAAGCAAGTTCGTTCCCTAGACTAGAGTGTTCCTTCCTAAATCTTCGACTGCATTGTGTAATGAACCTCGTGCAACCTTCGCAGCTAAATGGCCTCTAAATGCAATGAACGTATGAAAATATTTTGTCTTCTCTGAATGAGTGTAACAGATACCGTGCAACTCTTCCGGGTGTGTTCTGCGAAGGATTGCTTGTGGATGCACTACCTCCCACTCGTCTTCATTCCTTTTTTTAAGTCTTTCCGGCTTGCCGTCATTTCCTCCATCCGCCTGTTGTATGGCCTTTGTCTACGCGGCTTGATTTTGCGGAACATTGAACCAGAGGTTGAGCTTGTTTTAATTCGAAACAAACCCACGGATCTCATGATAGTAGCGCTGTTCATTTTTGACCGCAAAAACAGTTTACTAAATGGGGTATGATCGAACTTCACAAACAAAAACGACAATTTAATCCCAAACGAACTGCTAAGAACGCGGCAACGAGACTATACTGGGTGTGGTTCTACGACAATTCAAAGTCACAAATCCTGAAATGCTAAGTTATAACTGAAATGCTAAGCTGAAAAATGCTAAGTTATAACGTGAGAGTATATTCAAAAACTAAAACTTTTAATAAAGTATGAATAATGTTGATTTTACAAAAATGGAAAAAGGAAAGACTAAAGCACAGACCCGTAACCAGCTTGGGTCACCAGGCAGGGCGAAGAGTTTTCTGAGAGGGGACCAAATTTTTTAAACCAGGCCAATAATTTTATACTATGTCCAACACATTTTTCCAGGGGGAGCGAAGAATTTTGTAGGGGTTCGCCCCCCACTGTTTACGGGCCTGCTAAAGCATCTTATGGCGGCCATTTCTATGAGCATGCGAAGGATAGGAAGCTTGGTGTGAGTTCAGCATTCGGGCATGTGAGGAGTATTGGATGGAAAGCAAGTGCCGGGATAGAATGCATGTATGTGATGGAAAGAGAACATGAGCACGCTCCAAATGGTCAACGCAAACACGTTCTGGATGTTTTTGCATAGATTAAGTTAAAAGCAGACAGCACAATCACAAACCCCAAATCATTATTGAAGCAGCAGCCAATATATACCATCCGTGTTATCCGTTTTGGCGCAGCTGTATTTCCTCTCTATGCTTTCCTTCCGAACAAAACTGTTCAAACGTACTGTTGACTTTTCCAAACTATAAAAAACTTCGACCTCAAATTCAGCCAAGGGCTTGGATGATAGAATGTGAGCAAGCTATGATCACTGACATTCAGGAAATCTCCCCAGAAACTTCATCGAACACCTGCTTTATCCTTTTGCAGCAATGTGTTTAATGTAAAATAGAGCAATTCGGATTTGCAGCAGCGTGTGAAAAACATGGTGGAATGTTTGCAATGAGTGTTCGCAGCCTGGCAGCACTAGCATTTGTTCCAGAACAAGACGTTGCAAACGTATTTGAGCACCTAATAACAGATGAAAAACTTGATCTGCGAGTTCAACCTGTAGTTGATTATTTCACAATCCTCGAAGAGCCCCCATGTTTCCAACTGCACGGTGGAATGTTTATCAACGTACTTTGAATGGGGATCACCGCCCAAACGACAGCATTAAAAGTTAACTCGTGTAAACATTTTTGTTCCATTGTCATATAACGCTTTGTCTTTAATTTTCATTTATTTCGTTTGCCTCCTTTAAATTGCTTGATTGAATTGTCCGTTTTGAATTTGTGGCAGATTTGAATGTGCGGACTTGAATTGTCGGTAATCGGGATACCTTTGGGCGTTTCGTGAACAGCCTTTTCATCGTCAGCAAAGATGAAATTAATCGTGAATGCGCAACACTACAGGGCATGGGCAGAAAATAGCGATCGATCAATTACTGTATAGACGCCAAATAGGCAGAACAGTTCGCGCCCTTGTCTAAGTGAAACATAATAAATTAACAATGGAGTACGCATGGTTTCAGCGCTTGACGAGCGACGCCTCTATTGTGCAGTGAGCAACTCGACAATCTTAGGCCGTTGGAAATGGTCAGCGGAGGCCAAGATACCAGGTGCATAACACCTGACAACCTGTTCAGGGTATTTGGTGGTTTACCTCCGGCTGTGTCTTTGGCATCTTTGTGTTAAGTTAACTAATGAGGTTGCGCTGACTCTCACAAATTCACACGTCATCACAGGAACACGTCATTCTGAATGCGTGGCTCAGACGCAGTGAATTCTTTGATATTTCGCCATTTGCAGTTATGATCCATTGTTCTTTCCTGCCCGTGTGTATGTTCTGTTGTGCTGCACGTTTGCACTTCATTCGTCTAAACGTGGAATGCGAATATGTTTAATCTTGAATGATTGTTTGTTGCGTTATAATTTCATACAGGACTTTGCAAGACTCCCAAGTTTAACTTCTTTCCGATTTTTGTGAATTTCTTTCCAAAATGAGGTTTAACACCTTCAGGACCGCGAAAGCCAAAATGTTTGGCTTTGAAGCAATTTCAACCTTCACTCGCCGACCGATTGCGCTAGTGCGGCTAGAGAGTTAATGAAGACATCATAAGATCCGGATTTTTGTTTATTTTCTGATAAAGAATAAGCAAGTTCGCTCTTGAATTTCTGCTACACGTCATGGTGACGTTATACTGTAAGGCAAAGTTTCCAATGCAAAGGCAAAACAGAAGTTTGACGCACACTGCGCGATTCGATATAACTGAGCATTTTATTTAAATCGACGCTAGCATCCCTGCTAACAAACATGTAAGTAGTTTTCAAAAGTATAAAAAGGTATATTTCACGTATTTATCAGTTGCAGAGTAGATTCATTTTTGTTCCTGTCGCGGTAAACTGGAAAACAATGGCTGCTTTATCTATCTCCCAGAAAAGCAACGGTTGTGGTCAGTGACTCAGCGAGATTCGCATTTTTTCATCATTTAAACAGCGTTTCAGTCATAGGCGCAGGAGGCGGGGCGATTGTAGCCCCCAACTATCTTGCTTTCAGGAATAAATCATATCAAACATGAAAAAAATTCTTTTGTATCAAAACACTGAATTTTAAAAATTATTGAAAAGAGCACATAAACACTTCTTGTCCATTCTCATTTCTGGTTTTAATGGCGAAAATATTGCATTAGATGTGATTTTTCTATTACTTGGAGAAGGTAAATTGTAATAATTTTTGAAAAAAA
>JGI24022J15233_10010165_pt1 | contig 10657 bp, 11 predicted proteins | sample Ectturendosymbi2_FD_15233 | JGI IMG/M metagenome (IMG submission 15233)
TGACAATGGTTGTTCTGCTCTTGGACGTGGTCTATTCTTGACGCGTTCGTTACCGACCTCAAACGACCCCGCTTTGCAATGCCGTCTGCTGAAAAGACAACTTCAACATACGATCTTGCGGTGCTGGTACCCAGAACGTGTTACCAGTGGTGGACGAACCCTTTTCAAAGTGGGGGCCACAAGTGCACGTCAAAAATACGGAAATTTTTTTTTCATTGAACGATATACTTTAACAATAGACTCAATGCTAATTGTGTTTTTTAAACCTTTTTAAGCAAGATTCGAAATATGAAGTGGGGTCCAGGCTCTCCCAAAAACGTGGGGGATCTAGGCCCCTCCGGTTCCGCCACCTCTGCGTTTTACCGTATTTTGCTCCCATCCAAAGCTTGTTCAAAGAAACTTCGATTGCAGTTAATCATTTATATGGTCGGTGCTTTTGTAGGCGTTGCTCTCTCTTGTGCTCTGTTTGAAAAAACGCACCAGGGTTAACGCCAGCAGGTTATAGCTGAGATCAGGCCGTGCCCACAGAATGGTTCCGCGGTCCCGCTATCCATTAATTACTACTGCCTCAGTGGTACCGGTTGCAATTACGAGAACTGATGCGTCTCCTTTATTTGAATGCGAGGACAATATCTGATACAGGTCACGTTGAGATCGGTAGAAAAACGAGGTGATGGTGATGTTCACGGTCTCATAAAAACTTCTTCAACGCACGGAACCAGCCAACAGTTCGTACTGTTGGTCACTAATCCTCACCATGTTCGAACGTGCAGCTTTGCAACAACGCTGCGTCGCATGCACGGTTTCTGCAGATGTGTCCAGGAGGCGAAACTTTGTTCCCTTACGTACTGCCGATGCAAAATGCGCTTCGTCAACATTTTCCTCGCACAGCCATCGATGGCAACGCGTGCAACACTGCTAGAGTTATTTGCAATCTAATGCGCGGATGTTTGTAACGACTGGTAGACTATCACAAAATGACAGTCGTTGTTCTTTTCTGGTGGCGGATATGTCTTTGCACATTATATCATGATAGGAGTGAGCACGATGATTGCTGTGAAGGTCTGGCACACCAACTCTGCGCTGTCTTAGTAACAGCCTTGGCCCGGATGTCCACATCACGTTAAAGAACACTGTCAAGAAATCTTCAGATTCCAATGTAAGTTTTTTTCCAACAAGCTTTGGCCAAAGGTTGCCGTCGCACATACATGTTTATTGTCCGACGCTAATTTAAAAGTGAAGGTGCGGTGAGATTTTATGAGACCGTGGACTTATTTGAGTAATTGCGAGATAACGTTACATTTTACTGCCTAATTAGTTTAGGTGGTAACAACCGAGGTGACCGAATTCATTGTTCGGTAACCTGGATCCGTACCTTGACTGTTCCTTCACATCGATTTACTTTCTGCAACGGTTCCTGCACCTTGATGCAGAAGTTGACTGCAGGACATCTCTTCTGTTATATATTAAGTTTGTAATGCGTTCAAACGCACTGAGGCAGTGATATGGTGGAGATAAGCTTACGTCAACGCATTCAAGTGTCAAATTAGTTCTTTTAAATAAAATGCGTTACTGACCATTTGCAGTTCTGTGGCACTGCCATTGAGGTCAAGCAGCTGATACACGATCCTTGCTTTTTTGGCAGATTTATTGCAAATGGGTCAAATTAACACATTCCAATAATGGTAAAAAGCATTTAATTCTTGAACAAATGTCGAAAAAAGTGCTATTGAAACGCATTTTGATAGATTTTCACCGCAAGTTTGAGAGAGTTACCTGTGAGGACTATGGAACCACGCATTGCCGTTAATTCAAATGTCTCTTGCTTCTGCAAAACAGCGTCCCTGCAAAGCAGCCAGTGGTGGCACTTTTTATAACCTGCGGAGGGCCCAACCCGTCATTTACCAAATACCAGAATAGCCAGTTTGCCTCCTGTTGGTCATTTGCGCCCGCTATGTCAACCCCCAAGGTATTTTTCGGTATCCAGAGTTTTGTAAGCNACAATATCTCGAAGCGCATTAAAATTGCTGAAGTATAATATTCAATAAATACACTGAATTCCAAAAGACGAGATGAAATGGGATGTTGATGCGTATTGCGTAAGAGCTCAACTGACTGGCACATGTTTACGTACAGTAATTGAGAAGCACGGTATCTAGTAATTGCAGAGGGTTTTAAACTGCATATAAACACTTAGAAACCGGCATCAGAGTCACAAGCTCGTTGCCAAGTTCAGCCAAACTGCGATAGACTAAGTCATTTTTAGAAAGCTATTATGCCTTGTCTTTAATATTAAGTTACATGGTAATGCATAGTTTTTTAATATGGTTTTGTGCCAGCAAAATCACTGCCATGGGTTTCCATCTTCTTCCGCAGTATCAAGTTGATCTTCAGTGTATGTTCCAGAACCGTCACCACAAGGTCTTCAGTGTGGTGCTTTACGTTTGTGCAGGGGGACTTGTCATTGTAGAAATTTGACAAAATTCACTGATTTACGGTGTTTCCTAATTCAATTTGGGAGGGCTTGGAGCTTTGTGGATGGCTAAGCCCAACAAATGGTGACGGGACTGATAGGTTCTAATTTGGTTTCTGGTGAAATTTATCCTGATACGTCTTTCTCAAGAACGATCAAGCGCGCAACGGAGGAAGCAACTAAGGTCATTAAGAGGGGGTTGACATAAAACAGGCTTGACAGCATCCACCTGTAAGCTCGCATTTTCTAAAAATGTCAACACTCAAAGCCGGTCGTGTGGGTCTCAGTTTGGTGGGCCGCATCTGAGTATATCCAACTCCATTTCACGGAAATCTGGTTTGGATAAAATTAGCCAGTAGTTGCACGAGTTTCGATGATATTTAGGATTTGCTGCCAAAAGATCTTTTTCTAATATATTGTCAATCAAGGAAAATACCTGGGGAGGGAAACAATTAACATTTTAGAAAAGCCATTAAATGAATTGTTTTAGATAAAAGCATTATGTGAAAGACTCCTGAAAATACAAGTTTTAAGCTTCTTGTGGACAGATGTGAGACGCACAATGATAAACTCTTGAAAAGTTCGTTTTTAGTGATTGCTGCCATACTAAACCTATCATTGCGTATATTCTATCGCAAACGTGTGATCCAGTGGAAATTACCCGAAATCGGTTCATGTCTTGCTTTTGTGAGATATTGACATAAGCTCCATAATCAGTGGCATCACGAGGGAACACGTGTTTCAGGCGCAGCGTACCTGAGACGCAAAATCAAACGTAAACATACCAGCATGTTATAGAGTTTAAGCGCGTCGATAGCCTTAAGGGCAAAAGTCAGAACTGTAGGAACGACCCCGAGAAACGTCACTGATCTAAGTTTTTACATAATTTTTCACAAGTTTTAAAATGTGGAAGATTTCTAGGAAATCCTGCTCAATGTCCGCAACTCGTAACACCTTTACTGGAGGGAGCAGTTAATGTCACGTTGCCCGGGCACATCATTTGGGAGGGTCCCAGTTTACCTCTGTCTCCAGATACCACACATGCTTATGGCGTAACTGTACCCAGTAACGCTTAAGATTCTGTTTTCTTTTCCAGTTACGAAATCAGTCAGATAGCATACGTTTGCCAGGCAAATAAATGAACACTTGTTGCTGAACGTATAGAAAGGAGAATGAACCATTTAAAGCTTACGAAAAATTACAAACGGAGATGGCTGAAGATGTGTGAAATTGGTGACAAAATTAGTTTTAGTAGAACACCGTGGCGTAGAACATACAACTATACTCAGTGGCGTACGCAGAAAATTTCCGAGGGGGGGACAAGTTTCGTCACAATCGTGTGACGTCACAAATCAACTTTAGGACGACCATTATAGAGGGGTCTGGAGGCATGCCCCCGGGAAAATTTTGCAAAATTACACCTAAAAATACGCAAATTACACCTAAAATTACGCATTTACACCTAAAACTACGCATACTGTTTATAAATATTTTTATTTTTAGGGTCTGAGGGGAGGGCCATGGCACAGTGGCCCCCCCTCCGTACGCTAGTGACTATACTGCATAAATTTGGTCAAAACAGAAAGTAATCAAATTTAAAAATGAAAGTCAGAACAGGGACGAATTGTTATGGCAGAATATGTGGATTCATAGCCGAATAATACCGAATTATAGCCGAATAATGCCGTATGATATAACCGACTAACACCTAGTTATATTCGTTTTGTACCGAGTTAAGTCGATTAATACCTCTATCATCCTACCAGATTTCGTTCACTTCAATCTCGTAATTTAAATTCCACTTGGCCAAGTGTAATAGGTTGCATTTGTCTTGCCAAACTTCGCAGTAAGCGTAGGCCGAGTTGTTTTGATATAAATAACTCATGTCCCCTTGGCCTTTGATTAATTGTACATTCGAAAGCAACCGCAAGCTATATTAACTTCTATCAGCCGCACATTGAATGGCTTACTTTGATTTTAGCAAACTAAATTTAGTTCAACCTAATGTACTAAAAGCGTTCGAATCCTAACTGCATTGGTAATGTCTATCTGGAATCTTTAACCACTCCGTAAGTGTGGTTTCATGGACAAGTTTTTGGCCAATGGAACAAGGGTAGAAATCGGAAAACTAGTAAAACGTTTTACACCAAGGTGTCAGAGGACATATAAAAATCTCACAGCACGCGATACTGACGTGATAAAGTAAGTGACACTGAGGACTGCCTTCATGAAAATGTCAAATCTGAGATTATCAAAATAAGGAGAGGTTGCCTGTACGTAGGCTGCTGTACTACAGCGAAAACCTAAACTTGGTCGTGCAAAATCTTGGACTGGGTCGCATGCGGTCCGCTGGTTGGACATACCGTAAGCTGGTGCAAAGGTTAGCCTAGTAACGATCAATGAGCACCTCGCCACTTGGTGCCAAAAACGCAAAACTACAAGACTCATGGAAATCGTGAATTCTCAAGTTGTTTTTGTAGGTTTTGGTGCGTTTTCAAATTTATCTCATATCCATGTTCAACACTCCACCACACAGCACAGGAATTACGGCGATGCACCCTAAAAGTTTGATGAGGGTGCATTGAAAGAACCGTCTTTGCCTGAAAGATTCCATTGGCCTTTGGTAAGTGGGACGATTTAAGCTCTGTAAAGAAAAAATGACAGTGAGGGCAAACTCAAGCGCACATCTGTAACGAAGCCTCCCAGGATTGTATGAAGAAGCTGTTTGCGGCGCCATAATTGTGTTTCTCAGCTGATTGACAGCAGGTTAAACTTGTTGACTGTCACCTCGGATGAAACAGCAGATACAGACAGCGTCCTGCATTTCGACGAGGAATGGTGTAATCGCCGTTTAACTGGTGTTTAATGCCTACGTGACGAAAGCACGCACGCCGACAATAGCAGCTCTTCCTCTGGTTGAGCGAGCATCCCACGGAAAAATCGATTGCGACGCCGCGTGACATAAGGTTGGAGAAATGCTGAGCGTGCTCGCGCGGTCGATGAGCAGCATTATCATAAATCGGAGCAAAATGAGCAGTTGTTGCAGCAGAGCTAGTACAACTGAAACTGCTTAATCAACGAAAAACGTCGGCTTGATGTAATTATTGGAAAATAGAAACGCTTGTTGTTAATCAACACAGCGCACCAGTCATCTTCTTCGCCTGAAGGAAACCCCTGATGCGTACTCATGACTGTATTTTGATAAGCAAGCATTTGAATTCAAAGAAAATTTGTCCTTGCCTGCTGTAACGTTTCAAACATGGTCATGTATACTGGCTCTATACAACACTGCATTTCGCTGGTGTCAAATTGGCATACGCAACTTAATTTTCAAATAAAACGATTGCATGTTTTTCCAAACATTTGTACAATCTGCTAAATGTCAGCAACTATGCCTCTATTGTAAACATCAAAGCTTTGTACTTGGAGTAAATCAGTTTGACGATCGTTAATCGTGGGTAAAATTATTCATTTTAAGCGACTCTCGCAAGGTCTTATGATCCTCATGCAGCCAACCTTTATCCTACAAGACAAGTGCAGTAGCCTACTTTGAAGTTCATTAAAAAAAGGGAATAAAAAGAGGAGTAAATGCACTTCGAATTTTGGTCCTAATAAGTTGCTTCAAGGTCAGTGTTTCTTTGCACCGAATGTTTTTAGTCAAGTCATAATTAACATCTATTTTAAGCCTTGACCAACGCCGCTTGTCCTGCGAATCCACGTTTGCGATATAAGCGCATCTATCAAACGTAAGTGCATTACCACGTAGTCGTAAAACGTCTCGTCAGTTAAGATTTGAGGAAATGAAGTAACCCAAACGTTTGGCGGCAAATTAGAAACAAATCAATCAAAGACCTGATTTTCTTCCAGGACGTACTACCATATAACGCTGAGCGATCAGTCACATCCGTCCTACAAACCTGGATCAACCTTCGGGTTGTTCGATCACTCGCTCATGTCGGCAAATGCAGCAGAAGTGAATCGGGCCTGTGAAAGACTTACGCATGCTGCGTCAAACAGTGTTTCGGGCTCTGAAGCTCAATTTCGTAACAGCTCAGTTTTCGTGGGCATCCACGCAACGTTCACAATAAAACGCATTGGGCATCCCGCTCACCTAAGCATTTTACCAAACAAGCTTGAGAGGTTTCAGCTCGTTTGTTGATCAAGGTTCCACTTCACCGCGAATCGCGAATCGCGAATCGCGATGGTCACGTTTTATGTTCAATGTACATTTCATCGATACTGAATAGTTCTTCAACAAATTTTTTGTAGTTATCTAATTCAAAATTTTCTCTTTTGGGGTGCTTTCGAATCATTTTAAAAAGCGTGCAATTCCTTGACTTATGATAACATAATCATGGCAAATTATGTTAATTCGTAGGTTTTAGGGGGAGCGATCACCTCTTCTGGATTTGCCCCTGTTTCGACGCCCCTGTGGACGCCCATGGCTTTGACGTATCACGAGTTCAAAACTGTTTGCTTGAGTTCAGTCTAAAAGCACACCCACAGCCATAATAGTCATTCTTTTCGCATTTACAAGTTTAGCAACAATGTTGAACTCAAAACTAATAACAGAAATTATAGAAAAACATTATGAATTTTAGGTGTGCGCGAATAGCTGCTATACTTTTGTTTCAAACTGATCTTGATAAATCATGAAATTACTTATGATACTGGTATGTAGGGGCATCCGTGCCCCCGTTGACCCTCTCTCAAAGGGCGGGGCGGCAAGGCCCCCGTAACGCACCCCCGTTCCGGCGTCCCTGGAGTCCACACTGACGATGCTGTTGGAGGCCCGACAGCTTGACACGGCGCAAAAGAATTCTGAAGTGTACGCCCAGACTGGAAGATAATGTCCTTCTGCATGCCCAGTCGAGGACCGTGATGTTAGATTACGCAGGAAACTGGACAAGTCGACATCTGCGGCATACCAGCGCTATCTGCGCCTTCTATGGCGGAGACAAGAAGCATAATTGTGTTAAGTGCTCTGCACGTTCTGCTGTGTTTCTGATGCCAGAGAAAAGGGCAGGGCAGAGACAAGAAGCATAATTATGTGAAGTGCTCTGCACGCTCTGCTGTGTATCTGATGCCATAGGAAAGGGCATTTGGCAAGGTCGTGTTAAAGAGCAAAGCAGAATGGTTAAATGCCACATCCACCTCCACTTCTGTATACATTTCTTCGTTATGCACGAAGCAGAAAGCTCCGGAGAGTTTGTCTGCTGCCATGAAAAGATTCGTATGTCTGTGTGGTACGTATTATGGTGTTTAGTTGTTTAGTTACAATACAGCTCCTTCGATGCCGTTGTTCCATGAATTGAACCTGTTGACGCTAAACGATGTTTTCAAATTGGAACTCTCTAGACTCATGAATAACATAGAAAACAATGAGGACTTACCGGACTATTTTGAACGAGTATACTGGAAACACAATTATAACACCAGACACTCCTATAAAGACAACTGTGTATTACCGAAAAGTAGAATGGAAACGGGGAAAATGTCCATAGTTTCTTGGTGACCGAAGACCTGGCAAGTAATGCCACCGGATATGAAATCAAAACCTTTTCTTCTGTAATCATTTAATTAGCAACTATATAAACAGGTAATGCCTACAATCTATGGATGCACAGTTAGAGTGATGCGATCATGCAACGTTTGCTTGATCTTTATCTGCAAGTGTATTAAATCGCATTCATTATTCCAACGTTCTTTTTCAAGTACGCATTATGCTCTTGCTCATCTTTTGGATTCTACAAGCGTGATTGAGCAAAGTTATAACTATGTTCTCTTCTTCGTATTCGTTTATGCTGGTTTGCGCAGGGCTAGTGAACTTGCTCGTTGTTTGACGATGAGCGGTTGGCAGTTGGCAGACGTAATGACCGGAGTGTCTTTTCGCCACCTCCTGGCCTTACCGTATCTGTATTGAAGTTTACTAACGTTAAGGCCAAAAATAAAACTTGTTGTTGTTGTTGTTGTGAAAAGCACATGTCTATTTTAATTGACCCGGTGTCAAACGAAATTTCTGCCTTCGCGCCATGCACGTATGCACAATAACATTATACAAATCAAATACGTTGAGAAAACTGATGATTAGGGCTTAAGATTTGGTGTCCAGGTAAGTGTGTCGGGTTAGGGTTATAAAAAGAAAAATAATTAGTCAGAAAAATAATTAGTCTCAGACTAAATCCAATAATTTTTAGTGGTTATAGTTATTCCCGTACTTTAGCTTGTTGTGGGTGTCTGACATCCAACCAAAAAGTTAAGTTAATTCAGAATTCTTATTCCTTTACTCTGAGAAGCAAAATAACTGACAAACAATAGGTCAGAAATTTCGCTTGACACCGGGAAGCTCTCTAAGCTATATGAAAGAATGAACGGCGAAGATGTTGAATCTTCGTATTCGTAGGTCGACTAATGGCCGTGGGTACCCCGTTCGGAAAAGTCAGTGGACGCTGTTATGATGGATTGACACTGAACGGTGAAGTGTACAATGTTTGTTTATGTCGGAGCGATGGAAAATCCAGAGTTCATAATATTCTCAGCATCAAAGCAGACGTGCGCTGTAGCTCCCGCTAACACGCGATGTCCGTCTAGATTTGGTACCTTAACAGCAGATTGTCTAATAGCTGTACAGTCGAGGAGATTTAGCGCACCTGATGCTGAATTAAAAAGCGCCTGTGAATCGATTTCTCACAAACGATTAATTTGTTCACTGTCCTTGATGCTTATCCGCAGCCGGGAATAGAAGATATGGTGCTAAGACTTGCGATTATATCACCAACTGGTGTTATAGAGGAGAGTGACAAGCCTTTTACAGCGTTTGAAGCTGCAGGCCGACTGTGGGAATAGAGTCTTTTTCCATCTGGTGTAACTAATGGGGTTCCTGCCTTTCAAAGCGCGAAAGATGCAATAGTTGATGCCGAACGAACATTTGGCGGACACGTACCCCTATCTCGACAAGGTCACACATGTGGCAAAACACAAGTGGAACTTGATGCAAATGTCCAACCTTTTCTGGAGTCTCTCAAGGACAGGAATATGACACTGAACGAGAACAATACCATTTTATCCGTGCCAGAAGTATGTATTCTGGGCGATCGTGTTGGGCACGGTTATGAAGCCTGAAGCGGAACGTTTATAGGTGCCGTGAGTCGCTCCAAAGAGCCTTGGGATTTTGTGTATTACGCAAAACGGATGCCCCCCCATTTTCTGATAGAATAGCGCGATGTAAAAATCGCGAATCAATTTCCATTAGATAGATAAAACATTGCATAGCAGATTTTGAATCGTTAAACTACTATTGCAGACGTGTCCTTGCAAGCTGTTGATGAATCGTTGCCGTTCGTGGTGGAGTGCGATGCTTCTGATATGGCGATTTCTGCTACGCTGAATCAAAGGTGGCGGCCTGTCAAGGTCGATAAGTCGACCGAACTGCACTACTCGTCCGTGGAGAAGGAGGCAACGGCGATTATTGAAGTTGTGCGAAATTGGCGTCATTTCTTAGCATGTCGTCACTTTATCCTGGTAACGGATCAACAGTCCGTCTCGTACATGTTCGACAACCGCCGGAGGACGAAAGTTAAAAACAACAAAATTCAGTACTGGCGATTGGAACTTGCATCGTTCTCCTACCAAATCCAATACCGGCCGGGGAAGGATAACAACGCAGCCGATACACTTGCGCGAACGTTTTGTTCCACCGTTTCTCCATATGGCTTGGAAGCACTGCATCAAGGACTTCGTCATCCTGGACTGGGGCAACACGTTTATTGCATTTGTACCTTCTAAGAATTTGCCTTTTCGACTGACGACGTAAAACTTGTCTGTTCTTCTTGTGGAACGTGTGCAGAAATTAAACCACGCTTTTGATGTGTCGGAGGTAATAGGGACGTTTCTCCTCTCGGAGTAGTAGGGACGTGGATTATGGCCACCAAAACATTTGAGCGCTTAAATATTGCCGTAAAGGGATAAATACCGTCAGTCTCGAAACGTGCACATCATGTCGGTTATTGTTGAGTATTCGTGCTTTCCATTTTGTTTTGCATGCCCTGTTGTCGTCCACGGTTATCAAGTGTTCAGACCAGTGATCTCCAATTTTTTTTGTCAGCGGACCACGTGAGCTACTATACAACCGTTCGAGGGTCGGGCATCTTATGCAATGTAAATGTTTCGGGGTATGTTACATTC
>JGI24022J15233_10010167_pt1 | contig 10657 bp, 9 predicted proteins | sample Ectturendosymbi2_FD_15233 | JGI IMG/M metagenome (IMG submission 15233)
GCGGTTCGTTGTAAAAAGGAGGGGATGTTGTTGCAACCTCTCCGGTGGTGTTGCGTTGATTGTGTGGTTCACCACGAACGGGATGTGCGCGAAGAACAACACCCATATGTGGCGTGAACCAGTGGCGTAGCTGGCGGGGGAACAGGGGTGCGCGCCGCCCCCCCCTGGCAAGCTAAATGCAAAAATGGGCCCTCCTCAGAGATTTCATGAACTGCTGACTATGAAAGTGCTTCTACAATTTTTGGAAATCCATTGATCTTGACATTTTAAATACTGAAATAGTGCAGTGCTTAGCAAACCAACAATCATCAAACAAATCGTAAATTCAGAGTTGTTGCAGTGCAGCGGCGGGCATTGCACAATACATCATCTTGAACGTGCATACTGTGTGTGATGTAATAATCGCCCGTAGGTGCGGAATGTTGCCGCAATTTGTGGCCATTACACTTCTGCTTGCTTTGGACTGTGTGATGCAGCTGTGAATAAATTTATATCTGAAAGCTGTCATGTGCTTTTCCTTGAGATTAGGCAGTGATCTTCAAATTGGAATACAGAGGAAGCTGTGTAGTGAAACTACAACTTTCTTTTTGGTTTTGCAAAGCTAATTAACAAAGCTGTCTGCAATTCACCGCTGGAAGTTGAACCAGCGGTGTTGATTTTAGCATCTCGGCTGAAGATGATAACTTTGTTTTCTGGCCATACAAGCGGGTATCGCAGCTTTCGTCTGCGCAGCGCACTTTACACCTTGAAGTAAAGTATGCGATTAAGTGATACAAATCTACAGATTGAAACAGGTTTAGCGTTTAAGCCAGTGGTTCCCATAGTATGGGTCGCGACCCAAACAAGGGTTGCGATTTCGCAAGGGTCAGAAATTAGGTTGCACCGAGGCGATCAAAAACCTAAACCTGAGTTGTAATTTTTCAAACTTGTATGTGTCTGTTTGCAGTGTAGCGTAGGCACTTGAGAAAAGACTAGAACGCTGACATTGAAAACGAACTTAGCAACCTACTGCAAAAATCATTCATACAATCACCATTTTTGTCACGTTACATACACTGTTTCCGACTTGGGTCGCAAGATGTTCACCAAACTCAGGTTTCAGTCACGCTCGAAAACGTTTTGGAACTGCTGGTCAATTAAAGCAATATGCCAGTATTATCCGGAGTCGTCTGATAAACACCCACATCCGGATTCATTATCACTTCTCAACTTTTTCTGAGTAGATCCACGCATGCAGTACCAATTCGTCAGCAAAAAAAGCAAACGGTTCATCCTGCAGTTCCCAACAGTGACCCTCTCGTTGACGCGTCTGTGACTTTCTACCACATTCATATAGACCAAGGCTCTCCACATGTTTGGGAGAGGGCCACATAAGCTATTGCACAACAGTTCGAGGGCCGGACGTCTTGTGTAATGTGATTTTTCCGGGATATGTTACATTTCACTGAATTAACAGAATTTTCGTAAATGTATAATTTTTTATTATTGGCAAAATGTGTTTTGCGGCCGGGTGAAATGGCTTCGCAGGTCGGATTTGGACCGCGGACCGTAGCTTGGAGAACCCTGATTTAAACTATGAAGAGGTGTGGTGACAACACACACCATTGTCGGAGTCCAACACCAACAAAGAACGGTTGTGATTTAACTCCGTCGACACCGACACAATCTTCTGAGCAGGAATACAGTTATTTGACGGTCAGCAAGAGGTACCCGTCAATACCTAATCCCACAACACCCCCAAAATTTTTCGCAAGGAACCCGGCCATATACTTTCCCGCGAGGTCGACAAAACATCTGTATACGTCTTTGGCAGACTGAGCAGACTCCCAGGATTTCTCGAAAATTTGCTGGAGAGTGGAAATTTGTCCTGTAGTGCTGCGGGCGCGACGAAAACTCCACTGGGTGTTCTCCAGCTTTGCTTCTATTATTTCGCCTTATCTTTTTTAACAAACTTGGCATACACTCTTCCAGCGAGGCTAAGCAAAGAGATACCCCGGTAGTTGGTGCATTCACGCGTGCCTCCCTTGTGTGTATGGGAACGATCAGTTTTCCAATCTTTCGGTGCCCTTCCAAATCGCCATGACACTTGACACACACGAGTCAGTGAAGCCATTCTGCTTTCTAAGTTCCACTAATTCGCTATCAAACTTTTCTCAGTCAGCTTTAAGCTCGGATTTAGCAGCGGCATCAGAGAGCTTATTGGTGTACAGTTCTACGGAAGCTTTCATCTGTACAAAGTTAAAACATCCCGCCAGAAAAACTTTGCTCAGTTCTGCCAGGTGAGGTGGCAATGTTGACAAAAGGAAAGCACCATTTGAAATTTTTTGTTTTCATAAGTCGCAATAAAACAATGCACATTGCATCATTTTCATTTTCTGACAGCTGCTTCAGTGCGGTCCAAATACTAAAAATCTGACTCCTAGCTACCACTGTTGCTTCACTCGACAACCACCTTCTTTTGCATGCGCACTGCAACTGCCGACCTTTTGTCTTCATTGTAGTCTGGTGCATCGTTGGGCAAGCTGATCGTAACGGTGAAACACTAAATCACTTCCATAATTGCATTCGCAGTTTCGTACACCATGCTGTACAATTCTGCGGCAGTATAGTAACAGGTCGAAGCGAGGCGGTGCGCATGACAATGCACAGATACCACACTTACAATTTTCGCTTTCAATTCTGTGCCAGAAAATTGTATCGACCTATAACATTGTAGCCGTCTGTTGCAATAGCCACGTGCAGGAAAACATGCTTTCCTCAAATCGTTTTACTTCAAGAAAAAAATTATTGGCTTTCAGAATTTGGGGTGTCATTGCAAAATTTTAGGGTGCCATTTTGACACCCAAAAACGGCTTAAAAAACAATGTATATGTAATGTATATGAATTTTTTAAGAACTAATTATTGCATTCGCAAACGGTGGCCTATGGGCCCCCTTTAGCAAAGTTTGCCCCCCCCCTGGCTCAAACCTCTAGTTACGCCACTGGCGCGAACAAGCAATAATAGAGTGATTGCGGCGCATGATCTCTTTTGCTGCTTGCTGCCACAGTGTGAAGCTTTGCGCACATGCCGCTCGGGCTTACGATCGCAACACCACAAACCACCCAAATCTTTGATTGGGCAAACTATGGATGATGATGGTAGTTTGGCTGCAGATTCATCTTGTTTTTTAGTTGATGCACACCACAGTCACAGCAACTCCAAAATTTTGACTACAAAAAACAAAGTTTGCTTCAAATATTTCTCAATTTAAGACACAAAAGAAAATTACCAAGCATTTCAGGACGTAGATAAATATTTGCAGACCACTTTTCTAGCAGCGTATGTGAAGATGTGTGAAAGCAATTAGTAGATTACAATAATGTGTTTAAGTTTGAAAAAGAAATAAAAATGCGTTTCCTGGCTTATGAAGGTTGGCTAAAGGTATGCTGTGTGTCCAGCCACTTGTGCATCCAACAACTTTTTTTATTGAGTAGAAGGGTTTATATTAAACCAACTTTGATTGAAACAACTCCTTCGCCTCTGTGGAGACTGGATACGTAAAAATTAATAGGTGTTTTTACCTATCACTTTAAAAGTTAAATTGTTTTTGTTTGATATTTGTAAGTGAACCGTGTAATCGTTTAGCGGGCTGAATGGAAAAAGAACAAAAGACCTCCGTTCGCGAGCGGTTAATGTGCTGCATGTTGCAGACTATGTGCGGTCCGGGCTCAAAAATACTTGGACCGTGCCATCTTCTAATGCAAACCATTCGCATTACGAACCGCCATTTCTGAACTTGATTATTCCACTTCACGTGCTAGCTTGCTTGCGCCAATCCGTCATTGCACTAACGGAGTTTTGAGTGTGTGCTGCGCTTGCGCAGATATCTGGTGCGCTAACGACTGACTTCGCTTTCGCAACTGTGTTTCGGGCAATCGTCGACGTATTGCTGTTTTCGCGGCTGACCAAAGGTCTCTTGTAAATAAAGATTTGTACAACAGAAAATCTGTGAAACGAACGTTGGATAGTGTGAGAGCTATCGCCTTGTTTCGGGTAGGCAACATGAAATGTCAGGTAGTTTAAGTGGGTAAACAGAAAAGCGCTCATACAACTAGGCTGCCTCGTTCGTAGCGTTTAGGGATTCCACCAATTCTCCATGCAGCGTTCATCGCAGCAGTTTGCATGCAACAACGACTTCCCCACAAACAACGCCATATTGGTCTCAAGACCTTCTAGATTGGTTCCCAAGACCTCTGCTATGATTTTTTCACATATTTTTAATAAACAAGCAAATGAATTTACGACAAAATTCATAACAGCCTAAATGACGACATCGTTTATTCATGACAGCTGTGACTCGTGAGCCAGATTCAATTACAACCGCAAATAAGATTTTATTATTTTGGAGTGCTGAGAAGGCTCTCTCAACGCTGACTTGTGTTGGTGGCAGTTAGAGCTGTGCAAACACGACCCAAATTTGAGGGTCCACCTCCAGAATCTGAACGCCTGCGACTTCCAACGCCTTCGACTTGAAGAAAACTGATTTCAGAATCGGAAGTGATGAACTGAATTCTTCATTGAATTTAATGTTTGCTTCAATTAAAATCAACTCAACTCATCCTTGTAATCGCGTGCACCGGAGTGCGTGGCACGCAAGTAATTTTCACCGGTTATGCTGCACGCCTGCTTAAGCCAAGGAAGGAAGGGTAGGAACCTGCGGTCCGCGTGAGTATTTGAAATGGTCCGAACATGATTTTTGATTTGATTTATCGTTTCACATGACTGACTCATCGAATAAGCAGAAACATACAAAACGCTACCATGCAAAGAAGTGAGCGATTTATCAGTGGAAATAGAATAAATGAGAACGCAATGACAAAAGCACTGATCAACGAAAACAAGGATTGTTGCTGTGTCACATAGGATTGGTGGAAGGACATGGCGGTCAGAATATTTATTACCCAAGATAGAACACAACATTGTGATGAAACGAAACTCCATGATAAGCAGATAATCAGCCAGTTAGTCAAGAGAAGTCACTCGCGCTCTTCACAGTTTTCTATCCCCAGGTAGATGAAGTTCGAACTTTAGCATAAAATCAAATTATTTTGTGGCCGGCCAGCGATGTTCCACAACTCATGCTGCCTGTGATGGCAAATGCGTACCACAGTCCTGACTTAAGCTTGACGTTCATTTCGCAACCTCGGCTATTTCTCGCTTTTCATGCAATTTTCCCATAGCTTTGTTGCAGCGAAATAATTCCTGCTTTTTGATTGCAAAGAGACATACAAACATTGCAGAGAAACAGACTTAAGCCTGATGCACACGGCCTGTGCGTTTTCAGCGATCTGCGTCTAATTTGATGACGTCAAAGCGTTTACTTCAGCGCTTGGCCAGGTCTGCGTTCGACTAGAAACAGTTTCAAACTTTTACGCAATGAACGCGGTCGCGGGTTGTAGCTTCAAAAGAGCTTGCAGTCGAATGCTACTTTCGTGACGTCACGGCATTCACACACCTGGAAAAATGCGAACTCGATTCCTGTGTTTGTTGTGCCATTGTTACCCTTCCGGGACGTCATAATGCTGCTGAATGCAGAAGGCAATGCCCAACCTTATCACCTCTAAGATCCTGATTGACTCACTCACATGTGGTGATGCATTAATCCTTTGATGTAAAAAGTGATATGCGCTTCACCTAAGAAGCTTAAAACGCTAAAACCTTGGTTTCAAACAAACCTTCCAAAGAACATGGCATCCATGAAAGAGTGAAATAAAAAATCAAATTCGAAAATTTAGACCCGGACCTCGTCAGTCGGCCTCAATGTCCCCCTTAAAATCAAATCGCCCCGGTGGGGCGTAGGCCCTGCGTTACGAGCCACTGGTCTAACATGATGAAACTGCATCGCAAAACCTCGGAAAGGTTGGCGCGATTATGACTCAACTACCAGCAAACAATGCGATTATGACTCAATTACAATCGAACAAAGCGAATTTTTGCAAAGTGTTTTGTCAATTTTTTAAAGGATAACATAAAGCTTGTGAATAGAAAATAGAAGCGGATACGTTCATATTATTTTCAAAATCACGTTATTTAGGACTGCAGGTGAGATATTGACGACGCCCTTTCAAAATTTTGCGGGTATTAAGTGCGACATTGGGTTTATTTTTTTCGGTCATGCTGCTGATTTTCTTTCATTATGACCGAAAAAAATAAGTTAATTCGGTCATCATGCCCGAAAATATAAGCTGGCGAATAGTGTTACGGGGAGTTTTAGTGTCACGGGGAACATCACCAAAATGTCTCGGCGAAAAACACAGCTATAGAGACGCCAAAAATTGCGCTCTAGTATCCGTTGACCCAATCGAAGTTATACAACAATGGCTGTCCTTTGATATATCGTCCGAGATTTCGGCAGAATGCTTTTGAAGCGTCACCAGGCATAGTCACGCCTGAGACGTGTGGCGTGATTGTGACGTTCTCCATCGTCCACAGTGGACTGGTTGATGGCAACGGTTCGGTTTCAAATACATCGAGGAACGCCGAAGAAATCCAGCCTTGATTCAGAGCGTTGATCAAGCTTAGTTCATCAATGATGTCACCTCTGCCGACGTTTATAAATCCTGGTTTCTTGGCTGAACACGCTTGCAAACGATCACCTGGAAGAAAAAAAAGAAAAATGCCGATGTGGCGGAGGAATTGGCAATTGTCAGAACAGATTTTTGGAAGCATTCATGCTTCTGAAATCAGTCAGAAGACGGAGCTAAAAATTCACCTCTTCCATGAAAACGTGAATTGCACCCTTTATTCAGTTGCGGCGGGCGCTCGTCGATTATGTCGTTCAGCGCAAGCGCCTGGTCAGGTTTATTTCAATCGTTCAATTTTCCGCTAAAGTTTGAATGGAACAATCACAATGAATTCCAACGGTTTATTCTCCCTCGCGCACGTTAAATTAAGTTTAGCGATCTAGGTGCGCCTGGTTTTTGACCTTGTCCGCGCCTGTCAGACAGAAGCTTCGAGCAGCAATACACTGAAGTTCGAAACAAACAAACCATTTGCGTCTTGTCAAAAAAAAAACGCCCAATGCCTAAAAATAAGAATGAGAAATTGACCATGACGAACCGGAAAGAAGGCCTTTGGTTGCTGCGGTAGAAGGCAGGATGTTGCAAATGTAGTCGCAGGACGAAAGAAACGAATCCAGCTCGAGCACAGTAAAGCAACGATCGACTATGCCTCGTTGCTGGTCAGTCAGAGGCGTTCGTTTGACGGCGTACACCGTCATGCCAAGCTTCTTTAAGTACGAAGCGATGGTCAGTCCGATGTCGCCAGCACCCAGGACGCCAAAGGTTAATGTGTCCAAACGTCTGTATCTGCAAACCAGGCGAGCATTCAAGCATTCAGTCATGGGCGTCGGAAGGTGGGCAGGGAGAGGCCTTGTCCCCCCTGGATTTTGAAATTTGATATTTTCATGTCAATTGTTTCAGTAGAAAAATGTTTTTCTTCGTTTCAAGGTGGTCAAAAGGAAAACATCAATTCAAATTGGTAAAATGAATATTCACCAGTGTTGGCCCCCCTGTAAAAGTCCTTCCGACGCCCACGCATTCAGTAACGACAAACCAGCTCTATTCCGAAACCTATAGACTTGAACGATGATGCTATGCAGAACAATGAAAGGTTGCATCAAGATACCACAAACTGGATGAAATTTGAAAAAAAACAAAGGAGGCTGGTGAAAATTCATACCAATTCGAACTTCATCTCGTGATTGTTTTAAACTTCGCATTTTCTATATCCTATACTTTAAGTTAGAAAATAACGGGTTTATATGTCAGCTGCTACATTTACGCAATTTCAGGCAAAGCGACAAGCTTTGATTTTGGAGAACGGAAAAAATATTCAACCTTGGAGTTTGGCCATGAGTCTTTTTAAGGTGGATTGGCAGTGTGCAGAAAATTCAACGAAGAACCTTTCAAACTTTTCAGCTCGTCACATTACCTGAAGCAATCAGGTGCTTCGCTTGGCAATGACCACTTGCTCTTCGTCTGATTGAGCAAAATCGTCTTGAAACGGCGCTCAAGGGCGACCACAGCACTGACAACGTACTCAGCAATGTAGTGGCCGAAACCCCCCTTCAGGACAGTAACCTTGTAGTGTAAGCCGTCGTTCACGGCCTTCCGGCCCACCGCTTGGTAAATCGGCTCGATTCCAGCCCACAATGACTGAATCCACTTAACGTTTTCAGGAAAGGTTTTTAAGAACGGAGCGACGGCGGATGGCGTTGCCAACAGCACTTCAATTTCGTTTAGCAGTCGACGAATTTCATCAGGTCCATGTCCACCATTACTAAGTATACTGTAATCGACAGTTACGCCTTCGCTTCCAATAGCCTGGCTATCACGTTGAAGAGCACGAAGGAGCTCTAGCTCACGTGTTTGTTCCGGATCGCTCTTCACCGACTCCATCAAAATACCGACTTTGATTGTGCGAGCACCCATTGCAATAGAGTTTGACTTAGTCACGTTGCCGGTCTTAGCGCGCAAGACCGGTGCATTTAGTTCGTAGACACCCGCGTAGCTCTGCGCCAGACAACCGGCCCACGCGTTGCAATAATATTGAGTTGAGTATCTCGATTTTACGAACGAAAACAGAATGTAACGAGCCGCCAACATACGCTCAAAGTAAGTGTTCAGATGGTTAAGTACTTTGCGCAAGTCAAACCTGTAACATTAAGCTGTGCGTAAAGAACACGTGAAACGAGCAGGTCTGCGTACTTGCGATCTTCACAATTCTTTTTCTCGCAGTAAAGTTTTAAAGGTACTCCCAAAATACATCCTCCAACATATTTTGCTCAGGCAAAACCTTCAAACAAACTCGACAGTACAATTTCCTCATCCAATATCAGACATGTGAAAACGTTCAACACTGTGTGGTAAGTCACCTGAAAATGATAAAAGGGAAGATATAGCACCTTAAACCTGTCAAACCTACGTCTACTTAAAACTTAGCACAAATATGTTTGCTAATATTGTGCACTGCCAAGTACACGCTGCCTACACCATAAACGCAAAGTGCTGTCTTCCATTCAACCCTTATCCTTCAATGAGGTATGAAACAGTACACAAAGATATTTCAGCAGTTCAACAAACTAAATGTGAACACCTTTCCGATCAACATCCAGGACCCTAGCCTGCCAATACTTTATTTGATCAAGCACTGCACAAACTGTACTTTTTCAGGAAAAAAAAACAATTTCATGTTTAGCAGCATAAACATTGTAACCATCCAGTAAGCAGGCCACTCACACGGAGCTAAACACATGTATGTCACCAGCATGGGCGTCCGCAAGGGGGGTGAAAAACGGGCATTAGCCCCCCTGGAAATTGGGAATAAGACGCAAAAATTTCTTGAAAACGTGAAATCAGCAGTTTAATTCTGATTAGTTTGGTTAATTCTTGCAATGAGAGTTTGTTTGCCGATATGACACTCACACTGCACAAGAGTTAGATCGACTGTTTCGGTAACATACAATTATGAGCTTGCAGTTCACCAAATGCGCTTCTTTGCCTGCAGAAGCAGGTTGCGAAACTCGGAAGCGTTTGTTGCGTAATAATAACATGGCAACAAACTTTAAAGCACGTCGGTTTATAGCAGTGGTGGGCGAATTGCGCGTCGTCGACATATTTTGTGTGGCTCTTCTAGATGAATAGCATATCTCAAATTGATAGACTTGTTGCCTCATATTCAACTTTTGTTTCATTTATCAAATGTGTTTACACAAGTTCATGAAGTTAGTCACCAGCAGTATTCCTGCAAGAAAATTTTACATTTGAGAAAATGCTTGTTTCAATGCGCATGCAATTTCACAACCATGTAGACAGTAGACACACGACCTGTGAAACGTTCCGAAAGGGCAATGCGATGTGTATACGATATCAAATTCTGAATGCTGCCAGTGCGCAAGGATGAGATTTCACTGCGTAAATGCTCTGGTGGTTCTGCGCAGTTGCGCACCTGAGAGGAACACTGCGGCAGGGAGTCTGCGCGATTTGATATCAACCATTGCGACAGTGAACCTGAATCGAAAGTTAGGCTACTTAAGTTCCCAGACGAAAATTCAAAATTTTCAAAGACACACATTGTCAAACGCATTATGTCCTTTTCCCAATGACAGAATGAGAGCGAGTGTCTTTCGCGAAGAGGCAATTTCAGACCACAAAGTGGAAGAATACTAAAATAAATTGTACGACTACTGGAGGAATTTCCAAGCCAGATTTGACCAATTTCCAAGAGTAAAAACCATGATTAGCATTCCTGTTGTTGTAAATACATTAAATGTTAATGTATCGGTGACGGTGATGGCTGTCGAGTTCGCCAACCGTTTGTTACAAACTTGTCTGCTGCAGAAATAAAATTGACCAAAATGCAAGAAAATCTGGTTCAAAAAAACTTTAGTCAATGTCATTCTACACTTTATTTCTGGCAACAGGTTCCATAAAGTAAATACCCAGAATATAAAATACCACTGTATAACTCATTTCTGTGTATAGCACAACATATTGCTGTGTATTTTTTTCTCTGTAATGAACTTCGTAAAATCAAACCATCGTGCAACCCTGAAAAATGAACACTTGGGAGAATTAATTCGCACAGCTTTAACAACATACTGTCCAGGTTTTCGG
>JGI24022J15233_10010169_pt1 | contig 10656 bp, 5 predicted proteins | sample Ectturendosymbi2_FD_15233 | JGI IMG/M metagenome (IMG submission 15233)
TATATTATGGGCCACGGGCCGGTCCGGGCCAGAAAATATGTTGTAGTTTGGCAGAACGGGCCGGTCCGGGCAGTTTCATGTTAGCTCCGGGCGGGCCAGGCTGCAAAAGTGCTGGCCCGTGTCATCTCTAAAGCAAGGTAGAACTAGCCCGAGTTTTTCCAGCCAGACTTTTTCAGTAGATGCGAGATTCGTAACATAAAGTTAGACGGCAGAAGGGGAACATAAAAGCAGACTTCGAGAGATTCATGTCATTAATACGTCGGAAGACACCTTTAACATCACTATCATGCTCAAAAATATTCAAGAATCGCAAGATGAAGTCACGTAAATGCTGTTCAAAAATATGTACTCATATGACCATATGTGAAATATCGCACATTTCAAACTTGAACAAAACCACTTTTCGCAAACCACAGTACAATGATCTTGGTATCTACGTGTTTGTACGCTGTAGCAGATTCATGCAAAACAAAGATCGCGGAATAAGCTTTTAAGTGTTGGGAGAACGAGACCAAAAACTGACCCTACCTATGTCCTTTTCCGGCGTCAAACAGCCATAATGTGATGTTGACAACCGTCATATTCATCCTAATATTTCAATATTTTCTGCAAAACACACAGCACTCATCTTGGTATCTGAGTGTTTGTAATCTGTAACAGATTCATGCAACATAAAGATTTCGGGATAAACTTTGAACTGCTGGGAGAACTAGACCAAAAACTGAACCTACTTATTTGCTCCTCCAGTGTCAAACAGCTACAATGTTAAGCTGAGAACCGTCATATTCATCCTAATATTTCGATATTTTCCGCAAAACACACAGCATTGATCTTGGTACCTAAGTGTTTGTACGCTGTAACAGATTCATGCAACACAAAGATGTTTTTCCTCTTTCGTTTCAGTCTATTTGTAGGCATCTGCCGTGGTACCATCTGATACAGAAACCGCATCCAACCTGCGTTAACCGAAAATCAGTTTTCCTAACATTTTTGTTAAATCTTCAAGTTATTCATACTATCGCATTCCTTTTCTTGTAATTTTTCTAAGTCCATATGTATTTTTTTCTGTTATTTGTGCTTTTTCATTGCTTAGTGATAGTTTCCCATGTAGCGCTTGGTTTATAAACTTCTATTAACATTAGTGATGTCAGACATCTTACGTAGGTAGTAATGTGACTAAAAGTGGGTCCAGAAAAGATTTAGGGTTTTTTCTCATCACAATTCAGCCTCTGCGGGTGAAGTGCTTTGCCACCACTGTTATGCAATTATTTTTTGTCTTTGATATATGAAAAGATTTATGTTTAACTTGTCAACTTATATACGTGACATCTTACCCAAGTGTCGTCTGGGAGTGCATCTTTGCTTCCACACATGCTGCACATATCATTAATGTCGTCTGCAGCAAAAAAAAGTATGCTGTGTAAATACATAAGTCATCACTACCGAAACACTGAGAGTCTACATTTCAACATACTGTATAATCACAATCAACGAAATATTGGGTGAATGCTGAACTGTTCTAATCGGGCTATATTCACATTATTTTTCTGATAGACTTCCTACCAGTTCCTATTATCATAATGAAATGTTCTTTTGACAGCTTACTTACGGGATATGCCTGTGACTTTTGCAGCGAATGACTTTCTTGCTTTTTTCAAAGCAGTCGTAGAAATAGCAAACGTGCAAGTTTGAGTCGACCGTGGCAAGTTTTTGATTATTTGTTTAACAATCTGCAAAGAAAAAACTTTCATTTCACTTGTTCCGATTCGTAGTAGATCACGCAACTCACTTTCATGCATTGTTGCTGTACCTGCAGACAGAATATACCACAGTTGTGACCATGTCTTTGCTTTGGGTGTTGCAACATTCCAGAGCAACATTTATTTACTGCATATGCGCCGACTGGATTAGGTATACACCTGAGAAAAGCCCTGAAAACACAAAGCATAATAAGAATTCTAGCCTAGTCGTGCTTTCAGGATGATCTTTTCTGGTGAACCAAACCTCCATTGTGATGTCGCCGCCTCTCGTTCTGCTGCATTACTCCCGGTTGGAACAACGTAATAGACCGTTTTACTTGGCACATGAACATCCTGCGTTGAAGTAGTTAAAGGAAAAGTGATTCAAGGCTTTTTCAATAAGTGAAGTAAACACTACAATCTAAACTGCAACATTCACAAAAGTTTATCTGTTATTTGTACACATTTTGCTTACCATCAGAGTTCAGTGAATATTTTGTTTGTTGTACACACCAGAAATGCAGTCGAATTTTGTTAAATCCACCTATCAGAAAGAGAAAGATGGCGTAATTTCATAAGCAATCAATACAGTTATGCACGAAGACTAAAGCAAAAGATGTGGGCGCTTACCAGATTTTGTGTATGCTTCTTTCCTTTTTCCACATCTTGGAAAATCAGTCCAACTGCGAAGTGCAGGATGACGTATACCTTTTTTTCATGGGCAAGTGAAAGTAGGATGGCGTCAATTACCTGCAAATCATCAAGTGCTGTCGTGGCAGTCGAAGGTCTAACTCCCACAAAAAGTTTGTAAACGGGTCGAGTCATTTACGCAAAAGCCAAAACTAAAGAACAAAAATTGCAGTGTGGATTGATCAAACAAATGCACTAAATAGTCTATAATTTGTCACTTCCCCGTGAAGCCCCTCAGTCCCATGCAGACTGCTGAAAGCATCCATTCGCAAAACAACTTGGTAAGACATATGACAAAAAGCGGAAGCAACAAGATTGCCATTTTTTGTGTCCCGTGCACGATCTGCTTTCAATCTCGAAAACATTTATAACGTTGTTATAGGCCTACCGTACAAACATGTGGAGTCGTCTAATTAGTTAACTTTAAATTGTGCGATTCTTACAAAAATCCACAACAAAGGTGGCTTACTTGCTTTTTTTGTTGCTGTACAGCAGCGACTTTGATGGCGGCTTCAAGTAAATGCCAATGTTTTTGTTAAGGCCATATCGTTTGCGTCTTCGTTTGGCCCATTGCTCTTCAGCAGCATCAATACATTCCACTTTCTTTTTTTTCTGCAAAAGTAAAATGTCTAGCTAAACAACATAAATTTTGTTAGTATTTCAAAGGCGTTGTTGTTGCGTACTTGTTGCGTTTTTTTTGTTGTTTTTTTCCTGAAACCGTCTTCGTACTCTAATAAAAGTGATTTGCTAATGTCATGATACACCACAGCAATTTCCGCAAGATTTTGAAATCTTCTGTTTCGCAGTTTTGTCCGTTTTAATTCTTGTTGCGACTTTTTCATTTGCCCTTGAGTCCGCTTGTTGCAAAAAAACGTCTGCAAGCCATAAAATGTATATAATCTCCTGGTGCAGGTACTTCAGAAAAAAGAAGTCAAATTAAATTAAATTCAAGATTCCGTATTTTGCTCTTACTTACGCGAAGAGGGTATTGGTTGATTGACTCAAAATATCCAGTGTACTCCTTATAAACTTGCGTTGTCCATGTCGTCCAATATTGCCTAGAAGTGAGATAGAAGAGGAATAATAATTATTCCCTTCAGAGTTATTCGTAAGGAACAGTCATGCATTGTATCCACACACGATTTTATATGTACTTAGTAAAACACTTGTCCACAAGAGGCAATAGGGCAGACAGAGATGTTTTATTTTTTCTATGAAGTCAGGAAACATGTACTTGTTGCACTATGAACCATCAGTTGGGCGTTTGGCGGTTACGGCACCTTGATCGATGAAATCCAGGAAAAACTGATGTAAAGCAACAGAGTCCGTGAGTGAAACCAAATCATTTTCATCTCTTGTTCCTCAACCCTTCTAGGCCCACCAAAAAACTCTTTTCCCAAGTTTGCAACGTCATAACTCGCCAGCCGTTATAGACAGAGATGTTGAAACCCTCTACGGATTCGGCAAGTCTTCTAGTTTCGATCTAAAATTTTTTTTGATTTGGGTTTGGTGTTCTCTTGGGGTGAAGATCGCAAAGTGGGGGTGTTTTTTAATGTTTGATCAATGTTAACTGGCCCTGGACGCCAATCCAATAAGCCAAAATTTGGCTCAAACTTTTTTTGGAAACTACATGATCTCCAGCGTCTATAGAGCCCTTGATTGACCTTCTAGCATGTCTGGAACCGACGTTATGGCCCAAAAAAAACATTTTACCCCAAACTCAGAAAATTGTAAAAATTGCATTGAGTCTCCCACTGGCGGCATTTCGATTTTCGAAAACTCGCCGCTAAAATATGCTAGCGAGCTATTCGAACCCTTGAAAGACTCATGAAGTCTTGTAGTTTGCCCTGAAAAAAAACTTGAGATTTGGGTTCGGGGTTTTCGGTGGGTGTCGTTAGAAAAAGGGTAGGTTTTGCTTTTTTGGTTGTTGTATTATGACGACATCACCCGGACAATGGGCCACAATTGATTGCTCAAAGTTTGGTTGTATTCTAGGCTGGAATATGAAGCTGTAGAGGCCTAGATCGACCTCCTAGCGTTTCTGGTGCCCAAGTTAGGGCCTGAAAATCCCAAATCATTGAGGACATGGCTGAGTGATTTCAGGGGATTTCCCTAATTAATTTCTGCTTTATTTGCCATAAGTTTTGAACCAGAAATGCTAGAAAGTCCATCAAACCCTCCAAAGACTCGTATTGTAGCCTAGAATCCAAACACAGTTTGAGTCGCAAAATCTGATGGATTGTTCGACTCCCAGGATATGACGTCATTATCCGATTGTAAACAAATATGCATAAACATCCTCCCAATATGTAAACATGAACAAAAACCCGAGATCTCAAGTTGAAAATTTTTTTTTCCAGTCTAAGCTACCAGTCTTCACGAGCCTTTAGAGGTTCGAACAGCACTCTAGTCTATTCTAACGGCGTGTTATTGCCATATACAAACGGGGTGTTTTACACCTCAGATTAGTGTTTGAAGGGGTAGGGATTTTGACTACTTTTTGGTTTTGTAGCATAATTTTGGATCCAGATATGCTAAAAAGCCAATCAAGAGCTCTAAAGACGCATAGGATAGGCTAGTTTCTAACAAAAACTTAGGCCAAAATGTTGGCCCATTCGATTGACGTCTAAGGTCGGGTAAAGTAGGCCATAAAAACGCAAAAACACCCCCATTTGTGACGTCCCCCCAAGAGAACCCCAAACCCAAAACTGAAAAAAACTTTTTTTCAATCGAAACTAGAAGTCTTGCTGAATCCGTAGAGGGTCTGAACACCTCTCTAGCTCTAGTGGCTGGCGAGTTATGAATTGTTATGGAATTGAAGAGTTTGGTCAAATAAGTGGCAGCTATGGGCTTAAAAGGGTCAAACCAAAATTGTTAATAATCTTGCATGTATGCCGGAAGCCGCTTTGTTTAAAGAAAACGTTTGGTATTTCGTGATACCTTAAACATCAATTAATTAGTTATCGTTTTTAGGCTATAACTTGCCAACCAGTAACGCTAAATAGCCAATCAAGGGCTTTAGACGCGGATCAAAGGGCTTTAGACCGAGCACCTGAAAACGCAGTTAAAATCAGGCCCGTAACTAGGGGGGAGCAGAAGGGCGAAGCCACCCCTAGAAAATTTTTCGTCCCTGCTGGGAAAATGTGTTGGACACAGTTGAAAACTATTGGACATAGTTTAAAAAATTTGGGCCCATTTCAGAAAACTCTTCGCTCCACCTGGTGTCCCAAGCTGGTTACGGACTGGTGAAAACCACGACATAAGTTTCGAAGCACCTTTCACACTCAGACTGGCTGGCCATATTGACATGTTATTTTTCCGGTGTTTTTGTTTGTAATCTTTGGTTTCTGCTTGTTGTTCGCGTGAATGTTGTTTTTTGCCGAGTCACTCTATAGCCTGTGGAACAATTTTTATTGATAAGAATACACTGTAGTGTTTATATCATAAACTCTCTTCTCGCAGCTAACGGTATGTACAGTTGCGTACCGTATTTATTCGATTGTAAGTCGCGGATAAGAAGTTTTTTAATCATTTCATGCGGCTTAATTGCAATCAAGGGGTCTTACATTTTTTATTTCTTTACTTTATCGAAACGTACAGATGACACTCAGTCTTTCCTTGGCTACGCTTTGTCGACGAAACTCTTCATTCGCATTCGATTTTCTTCAGCATCAGGTGCACATACGTAACAGAAGGGATTATGATAAACAGAAGGCAGTTGTAGTGGTGTAAGCAGTGTTGCCAGATTGGCTTTTTTTAGGCCAAATTTCAGAAAAATTTGGCCTCGTTTCAAGTTGGTTGGCCTAAAAAATTTTAGTTGACTTTTTAGTCTTTTTTTGGCCGCATCTCAAGTTGGCTGCCCTTGAAAATTGTGTTTGGCCTTTTGGCGCTTTTTTGGCCTTTTTTATCCTAAAATAGGTTCTTATGAAGAAAAATATTGCTATTCCATTTTTTCGGCAACACATTTGTAAAAGTTTTGTGATAAATTGCTATATCAGATGCCCGCATTCTGATATCAATAATATTTGAGGGATGCTGGATTCGAAATTAAGTTTTTGCGTAATCACTGGAAATGTGTGTACTCACTGCACTATGTAGTGTCTATTGTGTTGTAAACAGTAAACAGTCTCAGTGCTTGCAGACAGGTCTGCGTCTTCGCGATAACAATGCGATAATTACGTCGAAGTGGATGGGCTCTTATGATTCTGATCGTAAGTCCTGCAGTGAATGGGAGAGACTTTCGTGCAGAAAGCTGCCGATGGATCAGTATACAAACCGTAGCGCCACTTTACCCAAAATGTGCAATCTCACAAAGCATGAAAAGTCAGGGAAAGATCAGTGCTCCAGTACAACGCCAAGCAAGATTTAATCTCAATTTTGAAGAAAATTTTTTTGATATTCTTATCATTTAGATGTCTTTTGTGACAAAAAAGTGGCAATACCGCAAATGAAGTTTGGAATTTTTCTGGCCTCTTTTTAGCATTGTTTGGCTTTTTATTGAAGTTTACATCTGATAACACTGGGTGTAAGCGTAAGCATCATTAATAACAGGGTTGCCAATTAAACGGGTAAGACACGAGTACGCGAACGTCACGAATGCAACTCAGAGGCTTAGGTAACCTATGGTCAAGTGTGGTTTACAATCAAGGGCAGCTTACATTAATTTTTAACACTATTTCGTGCGACTTACAATCAAAGGCAGCCAAAAATCGAGTTAATACGGCAATCAGGACGGCTAAAATTCGAGTTGATAGGGTCAGTTTTTGGTCTCGTTCTCTCTCCACTTAAAAGTTTATCCCGCAATCTTTGTGTTGCATGAATCTGCTACAGCATACAAACACGCAGATACCAAGATCAGTGCTGTGTGTCTGCGGAAAATATTGAAATATTAGGATGAATATGACGGTGTTCAGCATCACATTATGGCTGTTTGACGCCGGAAAAAGAAATAGGTAGGGTAAGTTTTTGGTCTCATTCTCCTTCCACTTTAAAGTTTATCCCGCGATCTTTGTGTTGCAAGAATCTACTATAGCGTACAAACACGCAAATACCAAGATCAGTGCTGTGTGTTTTGCGAAAAATATTGAAATATTAGGATGAATATGACGGTTGTCAGCGTCACATTATGGCTGTTTGGCGCCGGAAAAAGAAATAGATAGGGTCAGTTTTTGGTCTCGTTCTCTCTCCACTTAAAAGTTTATCTCGCGATCCTTGTGTTGCATGAATCTGCTACAGCATACAAACACGCAGATACCAAGATCAGTGCTGTGTGTTTTGCGGAAAATATTGAAATATTAGGATGAATATGACGGTTTTCAGCGTGACATTATGGCTTTTTGACGCCGGAAAAAGAAATAGGTAGGGTCAGTTTTTGGTCTCATTCTCCCTCCAGTTAGAAGTTTATCTCGCGATCTTTGTGTTGCATGAATCTGCTAAAGAGTACAAACACTTAGATACCAAGATTACTGTACTGTGGTTTGCGGAAAGTGGTTTTGTTCAAGTTTGAAATGTGCGATATTTCGCATATGGTCATACGAGTACATATCTTTGAGCGGGATTTACGTGACTTCAGCTTGCGATTCTTGAATATTTTTGAGCATGATAGTGATGTTGAAGGTGTCTTCCGACGTATCAATGCCATGAATCTCTCGAAGTCTGCTTTTATGTTCCCCTTCTGCCGTCTAACTTTATGTTACGAACCTCGCTTCTACTGAAAAAGTCTGGCTATTTTTCCTTGGTTCTGAGCTAAAGTTTCGAAACAATGGTGGTTACATCATAATTTAATAATTGCTGGAGGCCTTCTTTCCTCAGCTCAATGCTGTCAAATGAAACAACTTGAGTACATCTGCGAGTACGCCTTTTGCGATTTTTGAGCTGCTTAATTACGTTAGATGGTTCATCATGTGCTTTGGCTCAACATTCAGTTACCCGCACAAATGGAAAATGCCTTCAGAGATCAATGGTTTCCCGCTCTTGTAGGACGAGAGTAAGTGATGCAGAAAGATAAATAGTAGCTCTTCCTTTCAGGCATGACGGGCTAGGTCCCACAAATGTGAATGCTCCACTCGGATACCAAGGTGAAGCAGGCCGCACTTTCGCCAACCGCACTTACAATTGGATGCGATATTCGTCAAAAAATTTGGAATTGCCAAGCAGTAAAAACGAAAATATTTTTCACTGCAATGGGCAAGGAAACAATATCAAAAAGGTTGGAAACCTAATTCAACGAAACAAAACACACTGCAATGCAAAACACAAGAAAACAACACCACAATCATGGCCCACAAAACTAAAAATAAACCGTTTTAGCCCAATTTTACACAACTTTCCGTACAGTCCACGAACACATATCTTATGTCACCGTCCCTGGTACAGGGTGACACACAAAAAACGGTCATCACCTAAAATTGAATAACTTTTGAAATAATCAATCAATTCTTTTTATTTTTCAGATTTACCAAGTAGAATTAATGTTCTAAGAGTCTACCAAACTCGACCTTCGAAATGCCATGGACTACTGAGCAAAAGATATTTATAGTTGAGGCATATTTTCGGTAGAAGTCTATCCACGCAGCTCAATTGCAATTCAAAGAACGGTCGGATGTCGTGAATTTCCTGTCCACTCAATGATTTACAGATGGGTCAACAAGTTCAGAACCCACGGGAACATCTTCTGTGGTAGCACACCCCCTGAGCACTGTCTGCAAAGGCCATTACACTCTGCGAAGTGCACTGCCTGGTTCCAAACATGGCATCATTGGACCATTCTGATTCGAGGACGACAACGACCGGTCTGTGACAATCAACACCGAGCGATATGTCCAGGTGCTTGGCAAGTTCTGGACAGTACTTGGTCGACGGAGAGGGGTCTTCAGGGTCCTCCAGTGGTTCCAGCAGGATGGTGCCACCTCCCACACCTCAAAAGAATCATTGGCATGGCTACAGCAGCGTTTCTCTGACCGACTGATCAGCCGCAGGTGTGACCCGCAGCGGTCGCCGCATTCACCGGACTTGAAAGACCCAGATTTTTATATATGGGGATACCTTAAGGACAGGGTGTATGGCAACAACCCCCAGACTATCCCTGACCTGAAGGCAGCAATAAAAGTGATCCCAAGGGAGGAATGCGGGAGGGTCACCGGGAACTTTGCCCGCATGATCCAAATGTGCCTGCAGAGCCGGGGAGCTCATTTGGACAGAGGTGGACAACCGCTACTTTGAAAATAGCGTTGCTACCGCTATCGCTATTTGCTGAAAATAGTAGTGGCGCTACTCCTCCCGTTACTGAACAAAAATAGCAGCGAGCTATCGCTACCGCTATTCACTACCGCTACTTTTGGTGAACTTTTAAAATTTATGCTGTTTTGCAGACGTAGGGTTTATTTTTCAGTCTACCTTGAAAATGTTTTTTAAGCTATCAGTTTTGTTGGGTGCCCCTTTTTTGAACAACCACGATCTGAAAATAATAGTCATTGAGCCGTTATGATTAGGAATTGTTCTTTTTACAGCAAATGCACATAAATGAAACTTAGCCTGCAGACACACATAGAGTGCATTTACTTTTGTAAGTGGATTGCTGTAGTTTTATCAATCGTCTTTGTTGCTGCTTTCTCGCTGGAGTCGAATATAAAACTCAAGATAATAATCAAGCAATAAAAAGGTCAAAAATTCTTTTTAAAAAGGTTCTACGGGCGTGTGAGTTGAATCAGGCCCACAACTAGGGTGGGGGAAAACCGGGCATTTGCATCCGCCCCGAAGTTTTCAGGCATCATTTTAGATTTTATAAAAAAGGTGATGCTGATCTTTGGTTTTAATGAAAGCCTCTGAACAAACTATTGACTACATGTATTGCAAACTGAGCTTCTTGTTTCTCCATGTTTCAGCTTATTCACAACAACAGCTTTGAATAGGATGTAGTTTATATAGCCTGCGTGTAAGGATAGCCTATTTAGATATCGAGAGCAAACTGGCCAACCGCCGCTTTGTTAACATTCTAGCTTTTGAAAGTGCAATCCAAGTTTTGAATGGATTGGCTACAAACGTGCGTAATCTCGAACCAGCTGTAAAAATAATCCGTTTACGATGTGTAACACACGAAACAAGTTTCCTTAACGCAATAAATTGCTATTGATTCGCTTGGTGTGGGTCACTGTTGTGACTTAACTATTATTGCTGAATGATGAGTGCAAGCTTGAATCATTGCAAGAAGATGGGAGCAGAACCAGGC
>JGI24022J15233_10010173_pt1 | contig 10654 bp, 4 predicted proteins | sample Ectturendosymbi2_FD_15233 | JGI IMG/M metagenome (IMG submission 15233)
CGTGCCCTCACAGGCGAAGCCTCGTACGAGGACCGTAAGCTTCTGCGCACGACGCAGTTTCGAACTCCCTACCACGCCGTGCCCCGCATCTCCACCATTGAAGCTGCCTCTTGCCTGCGCACTTACGCAATAGGCTAAAGGAAGTTCCCAGTAGCTTTCGTGCTACTATGGATGTTATGCTTAGCGCGTCGCATGTAGCAGCCACCGCGTTGCTACACTTCCGAGACTTTTCTAAAGCTGACCCTCGTGCAAATTTATAAGTTCATAGCAAAGTTGCGCTTGGAGCAGAGCAAGCCGTTACCGGTTATGAAGGCGGTCGTCACATCGGTTGTTTGGCTTAAGCTTTGTCGTTCAGCTTTCAATCAGTAGCCTACAGTTAACTCCCGTTGTGGTTCACATCCCGGAGAATTACGCATCAAATTCACCAACAATTTTTATTGTGAACAGCAGAACACATCAGCTGGTCATCAGAAAAAAATTAAAAGTCGGTTTCGCTACAGTTTGAACATGTCGCGTAAAGCAGGGGTCCAGTGCCAAAAAAAAGAAGTGTGGGAACGCATCCAAAAAAACATTTTCAGTAATTGCAGTTACGCTAGGGTGCCAGCCCCGCTTTGGTGGGCTTCGCCCCCCCAAATTAAAATAGGAAACATTATAATCGGTAGAATTTTTTTAAATTTTAATGTCAAGACCCCCTGCACAAACTTCAAGGCCCCCCGCACAAACGTATAGTCACCCTATTGATGACTTTCTGGCGACGGTTCTGTAGGGTGCTACGTAAGAGATAGCTTCTCATTCATTCATGTGACGTCTGGAGCTGGACACAGGAAAACTGAGAAAAAACACACATCTTCAAGCTAAGTTACTTTGAAAAGTGTGGGAACGGGTTTCCATACCCAAAAAATGTGGAAACGCCGTTCCCACTCCATTACACCTCCGGTGTACAGTGATCTGATGCATATTTTGCCTTCTTTTGTGGCTTCCTTCCACCGTCCACGCCCAAGTTTTTACTGAAAGCATTGATAAGTGCTTTTCACATCTTCATATACGATATACATCCTGCTTAAGCTTGCACACCAGGACACAGTTGGTGATACTCAACTTCGAGCACTTCGTTGTAGGCCTACAATGTTGAAAGCCCCAAACTTGTTACTCTGTTTTCGATTGGTACACAAGCATGCTTGTGGCAAGTCTCATACAAATGCTAAGATTTGGTGCTATCTCGTCGTAAGGGCGCATTAACAAAAGGGTTTGGTGCACGCAGGGGTGTAACGAGGTAAGATGGCGCCCGGGGCAAAAAACAAGTTTGGCGCCCCCATGTTCGACCCTGAGGTTTTTCGAAAGCAAATATGCTCTTGAAGTACTTGTGACATTGTGACTTTTCGGCGCCAGGGCAGTCCCGTCGCCACGGGGGGGCTTTGGTGGGTTTAGCCCCCCCCAAACAAAGCTCCAAGCCCCACAAATTGGAAATTTGAAGCACTATAAATCAGTGGAATTTTTGTCAATTTTTAATGTCAAGCCTCCCCTGCACGAACGTAAAGCCCCCCCGCACAAGCGCAAAGGCCACTTATTGACGACTTTCTGGCGACGGTTCTGCGCCCGGGGAATTGCGCCTACTTCGTTACACCTCTGGGTGCATGCGTACATTTCGTTAAGTGGCTGCCCAAAGGGTCAGTACGCACCTACCAGCTAAGTTCACGCGCACTACTCAGATTCAAGTTGTGTGCTTAAACAAGATTTAACTGTACATAACAAGCCCGAAGCATTTAAACACGCACACGATCCCCTTTTTTAATCGATTTTTGCACCAACAGGAGCAAGGCAAGCGATTTCAAGTCGGCAATCAATAGGGCGCAAATTGAGCATCACAAATATTACTGTTCAGGCATTATTCTTCACTTTGCAGTTATTTCTCGTCAAACAACTTTGCTCTTCCACCATAACTTAGCGGGTGACAGCTATACAGTTAAACAATGTAGGTCCGTGAACGCTGGTTTCCATAAACAACTCCCATAAAGCAATCGTCAGGGCCGGCCCTAGCAAGTGCGGGGCCCAATGCAAGACCTAGGCGTGGGGCCCCTCTGAGCAATGGTGTTATGACGTCATTGTGTTCAGTCAACCGTGGTACGACCGTTTTAATGAAGATGTCTCAGCAAAATAATTATATGAATATTAAAAAGACGGCAGTTTATTGAGGTTGATCTGTATGTTATGATGACACAACAGTTTCTTTTATTTGAAAAGGCGTGGGCACAGCTCATGTGTCCTTACGTCCACATTTATGACTAACAGCATGCTACTGTGGTAAACATTAGACAGTGTATCGTGTACCGCTACCAGTACCACTCTTAATTAAGGCGAAAATTGTACAATAGAGATCAGAGCGGAGAGTGCACATGCCATGTTACGTCAATCAAACCGAACTAACAAGCGAATTGAACTTACAACGCAATTACTTCACTTTTGTTGAAGGGAACTTCTTTCGAAAAGCAACTGACTTGGAGAAAATTGCTAACATGAACTGATTGCTTATCTCACTTTTGGTAATCACAAGCGCAGACGGGTTCTTGGTAACGTTTGGACGTACGATCAAGTGTCTGCTTTATGATGCAATACATGAAAAGAACCTGATTTCACAAGAGAGCAACCCGTCGAAATTCTCCAAATGCATGGACTTGGAAGTTAGAATGTACTAAGATTTACAACTACCAAGGAAAGAAAGAAATGTTAAGTGCGAACACTTCACAAAATTTTGCGCTGGTTTGCATGAGATTTTTGGCTTCCACTGGTCAACCTCTCATCTTTTGTCATTTGCTGCGATGTCGTAGAGTTCACTTTATTTTGACAAAATATCAAAATACGTAATCTATGAAAATCCGCAAGGACTATCTGGAAAAAATGAACAACCTTCCAAAACACTACGGCGCGGGGCCCTCAGAGGCGAGGAGCCCAATGCAGCTGCATCGGTTGCATCGGCTTAAAGGCCGGCCCTGGCAATGGGAAAGACATTTCATATGCGGCACGAAGGGCGAAAGTAGGAATTCGCAGTGTATTCGCTGGCCATTAAGTCGCGCCATGATACGACACAAAACTGCATCAGACATACGAAGCCGCGCCTTACCTCTAGAACCACCTTTCTCATGTTGTCCATGTCATTCGTGTAATCGATTACGTTAGGATCTTCTCTGAACGTCCACATGACAGCAGTGCAAGCGTGGCACGCTTGGGCGACAACGGCGCCAACAGGCCAGTTTAACGCACGAAACAAGTCACCTCGTATCACTATGTATTGCACGAGCTGCGACATGCTACGCCGTTTGATCTCCAGTGACAGCGAAACTTGTCGATATAATCGCTTACGGGCAAGAAAAGCGAACTCTAAAAGAAACCTTGAAAATAAACCAATATGAAACATACGGCTGGAAAGTTGCAATGGTTGCAAAGAAAACGGTGTTTCTCGTGCGAAGCACCAGTGCCATGATCAAGGACGCAACCAGGCGAAAGTCTCAAGGGCGTTAGTTTTTTTTACGGAAGAAACGAATCGATACCCCCGTAACTACCTGAAACCAATAAAATATCAAAAAACATAGCACTTCTGGAGGATATTCGAAGTGAGAAGTGCTCGGTTTGTCCCTTGCTGGTTGCAGCTCTGGCAGTGATACATGTTTGCGGCACGGGATCAGGATTATCCCGGACATGAGAACAGAGCAAAGCGAAAACTCGACAAGGCATTATTGTAAATTAATTTCAAGCGATGTCTAGAACAGTTGGAACAAGTCAACCGGAACAAAGGGCAGGATTCATTTTGAACGCAAAAGTAACAAACTGTCGACTGTACACCACACCTCAGAAAGAACAGAAAAAGTGTTCAAAGCAAATCCATGCACAAAAACGCAACTGATACAGTAAGCAATCACTGTATAACATGCCTGTGAATTTGCAGGAGGCTGTAGGAAATGCAACTCAACATCGCTTACAAAATCATCTGAGTTGAAAACGTAATTACATTTTAAAGACATATCTATTGGCACCGTAAGTACGTTGAGTCCCTAGCAATATGGAATTCTAAAACTGTTACCAGACGAATGAGCCATTTTCACAAAAATCATGAGAAGATAATACAGTAATCAACATTCTAATGTGACCACAATTATCAGACTTATGTTTGTTGTACCAACATTTTCTGTATTAATTCAGCACTTTCTTTCAAGAAGCACAACATCTTTTCCTTCAGCTCTCGCGAAAATTAATTTTGTAAACTAGATTAACTGTTTAGAAAAAAAAGCACCTTTGAAGCATGACTTTATGCAGTGAGCATCTCAAGATGTTGAATATTAAATTTTTTGAATGTAAACATTCAGTTCTTACTTCCATAACAGCAGATGCAGAAGCCAGTCAGTGTGTTCACAATATATGAAAAAGTGGCAAGGTTAACCACAAAAGTGATATGTTACTGAAGGCAAAATTATCAAATTTTATGTGTGAATTACAGAAGAAATGGGAACTGATTAATTTGATTCCTGTTGATAACCACTTCATACAGGCTAAAGAATTTCTTTTTACATGTGGATGTGGATAAACAACAAGCTGTTTAAGCACACTGCATTAGAGCCTCACTAATGATACCTATAGTGGGAGTACATGTTCCTCCAACCAACATCTTTAAATGGGGTTGTAAATAAGCAGTCATTGTGAGCAAGAAAAACGAGTCAAGATGTATGCCAGTAAGCTCATTACTTTTCAGTAATGTTATGTATAAAACAGAAGCACAACACACTGCTACAGGAAATTAATTTCATAGCATTCTGACAATTCAGGTGGCAAAATAAAATGTTCAAAAAGAACCAATGCCTCACCTTTTTGCTTGATATTCACATAATTTATGGGCAATTGCCCAATATCAATCAAAAGTTCAGCTGAAATACTGGCCAAGTTCTACACTGCATTCACCACAGCAAACTCTTAAATTCATTTAGTGGGAAACATTAAAAGTTTTCATAAATGCCATGTCAACAATTAAATTTAACATCACACATTCTGAGCATATTTTAGTAAGCCCTCATACAATATACAGTATTGTTAATTTGAAATGTCTAAATGCAAGATATGTAGCGAAATCATTTCTTTACCAGCAATCAACCCAACAACAGTTTTACTCTCAAATGTGAAACTTGCAATGGATCTTTGGAACCATACAAGAATTTCTAAATGTAGGTATTCATTTTCAGGTACTCAACACTGATAAATTAAACACACTCACAAAAACCTGAATGCACATGGAGCTCGTGGGTAGGTGCAAAAATCCAAACAAAGAACAGAGTGATTCTACACAGGCCACCAATGGTATAATTTAATCGCAAGTTTTGCTTTCATACAGCACTCTTTTTCAGCTACCATCTGGCCCCACTTGCTGGATGAGTGACACATCAAGCATGCAAAACCTTGATCTGCACATTGGACAAGTAGCAAAGTTTCCTAACCATGTCTCAGGTTTAGATTGATCTTGACAGGTAGCATACCAGCGTCCCATACATTCTAGACACCACATAGGGGTGCAATTGCACAACTGACAATCTCCTTCATCAACATTGGCACAATGTTTGGATAACTTCACTCTAACAGGTTTTTGATCACAACCAATGCACATGCCATAGTCTGTGTTTCTATCCACAATGTACAAAGGGTTTTTCAGTACTTGCTCTTGAAAAGCTTCAACAAAAAGTTCACTTGGAGTTTGATGAATTGTCAAGTTAGGCCTTGCCTGAATTGGGACTCTGATCTTTGATCTAAATTCTGAGTAATCTGTAGAAACTATTCTTAGTTGAAAACGTTTCTGTTTTTTCTGTGGGAGTACATTAATGCTGACATACTGAATGGTAGTAGGTGAGTCAGGGGTAACATGATATTCTTCAGTTCGCCCAACAGATAGTCTAACAAAGTCCTGATGAACAAAATAAACATCATATGGCCCAGTTTTAATGATCCAGTTGCCTGTGACAACTATTGAACAATTTCCACTTGTTCCACTGGTATACTTGTCTATGCTTCGAAATTGTGCATTTACCTCGTCAGCTATTTCCTTCCAGGTCTCTGAATACAGTTGTAGATTGTGAACTATTGGGTGATTTGACCATTCATTAATATACCAATAACCAACCAAAGTAACAAATCCCAAAAAAACAGCCACAACAATGTAAAAATAAATTTGCCATCCAGTGTGAATAGCCCATTCAGATAGTTCAAGAAATTCCAAGCCAGATTCTCCAACAAAGGTCATTCCAATGAAATACCCTGTATGCATAAACAAATGTGACTCATTTGTATACATGTTTATCAACATTTCTTTGTCATCTGTTTACATGAACATACAGTATTTACTTTAAAAGAAATGCTTTATTTGCTTATGGTCAAACTTGTTTTTTTCCACCCAGTAAATTTCACACCTTTTAAGATACAAAGCATGAATAAAAGCTTCACAACAGCAAGATATGATGAAAAACCTTTTCAAGTTTTAAAAAACAAAACTAAAAGCCTCATAATTTTTTACGTTTTCAGACCATAATAACTGGCTTTAATAAGGGCTCTTCTTAGCTCAAACGAAAGAAGATAAATGTCTTCAAAACAATAAGCTGCATATGCCTTCAACATAATATCAGGGCCTACTCAAGATAGAGCCGGATATGTCACATTTTGCAGGCCATTGCTAACAGGCTTATTTGGTTTGTTTCAAAATGCAAGTAATGATCACAGTTCATGACTGTAACAGTAGTTTTAATGGCACTAGCAGTTTGTGGGACTTTTTAAAGCTTTGCCATGTGTTTGCTTAATCATGCATAGTCTGAAAAATTATCTAAACCTAGAGCATGCAAGGATTTCGGAAAATGTAAACCATACTATTATACAGATGAATCTAGTTAATCACATAGCCAATTTGCCAATCTTTTTTATGCATTTAACCGGAATATGCGATTATCCGCATCAAACACATATGCACAAATTTATTTGAACATTACTCTACTTCTGTCCACACGTATGCTACCTGACACCATTGGTATCTTGTAGCTTGACACCGAACACAGAGATTTCTAGAACTGTGGGATGAACGTGCTTCTAGATCAGGGTTCTTAGACACCGTGGGCCGCATGTGGCCTGCGAGGGCATTTTGTGCAGCCTGCGATGCTTTCTGGGAAGTTTCACATAATTAACATTGAAGTTATTTAGTTTATTCACCAATGTTTAAAAGTGTGCAGCTAGTGAGTGAACAAGTTCCTTTCAAATGAATGTAGAGATGATTAGAAATTATTTGCCTATACTGCATGATACCTTTCACAGGAGATATGTAAAACTGTTTCTAGTAAGGTTCAGGCGCTGCCATTGTTGCTTCATTGTCATAATGCAGCCCTCCGGTTATAAGTCCTCAATTGGCCCTTGGAGCCATTTGAGTTTGAGACCCCTGTTCTAGATGTTCTAAAAATCCGTTGCTCCTGATACAATCAAATTGTGAAATCCTTCAGTGTTCAGCAACCAACAGTCATCAGTTTAAACGTAAATTCAAAATTGTTGCAGGCCCGTGCATTGCATGTTATGTCAAATGTGTGCACTGTGTGTGTGACATAATAATCGCCTGTATCAGTCATGGAATGTTTCCCACACTTGTGGCCATTATTTTTCAACTTGCTTTGTAGCCTACTATGCAATGCAGTTGTGAGCATGTTTGTCTAACAGGTGTCATGTACGAAGATTTGTAGAACTGCAGAACATAGAAACGCTTCTAGAAGTTCTAAAAATATCTTGGTCCTGATACAGCTGGATGCTGCACATAAAGACTTTACTGATTTGCTAGCCTGTGGTGCAATGAAGCTTTTATAATCCCAATGGTGTTTGTTATGCATCACTCAGTTGGGGCATTCACCAAATGAATCTTATTGAAACAAGCAATGAAGTTGAAACAGTGCATTGTCTGTGGAGGAACGCACAACAAAATTCCGCATTTTTAGCTGTTAAACATGGCATAATTCTGCATTTCACAAACGTTGGTTTTCCGTTAGACACGGTATAATTTCACATTTTAAACTGTGAAGTGTACTGTGTGCAATGCTTCGGAAAGGTAACAGTCATCAAATGAAACTAAAATTCAACTTAGTGTACAGTACAAGTGCACCTATTTTTGTTCTGTAGAGAATTTAACACATCTGGTGCAAAGGTGTTAAGCATAGTTGCATGCCCCAGGTTGTTATTCCAATGCCATAAAATAAACTTTAAAAGTGGTACTTTCATGACAGAGCTTCACACTCCATGAGACAATGGCCAGACAGTGTTGCACAACATGCGGTGAAGCCTGAAAGTTGAATGCGCAGTGTTGATTTTGGCACGTTGGTGAAGGGAGTCGTTTTGGCAACAGTTGCCCAATCGGATTAAAGGCATTCAGGTTTCACAACATCTGAGCAGCGTGCTTTACACTCCTTTAAAAGTTAACGATGCAATCAACACCTTGAGAGCCGGTGTACGATATATACGCACCTGGAAATCGGCCTAAATCCAGCAGTTTTCGGTTGCCTTACCAACATCATAGCTCCTCCGTTGATTGTGCTGGAGAGCTGTTCAAACCCTCAAAAGATTCAGCAAGTCTTCTAGACTGCAATAAAAAAAATTTTTTCGGTTGGGAGTTGCAGATTTTTTGTGAGTGATGTTATAAGTGAAGTCGTTTTTTGGCTATTTTGGCTCATGTTGCCTAGACTAAGGCCTAACCGCTAAACCAATGTGTTTTGCTGAAGTTTTCATTGGAAACTATTCTCGAGTCTGAATCTTTTGAGCCTTTGATCGACTTTCGAGCATTTCTGGTTCAAAAGTTATGATCTAAAATAAACAAAATAATCAATTATCTAATTATGGGATTAATCAAATATTCTGTTTACTTTAGATCATAAATTTTGAACCCGAAACCCCAGCAGTTCATCCAAAGTATCAAGACTTGGATTTTAGCCTATTTCTAATAAAAACTTTGGTGAAATACTTCCATCTAGCGGTTTGGGCCCAGGGCCAGCTGAAGTGGGCCAAGGTGGCCTGAAAGTCCTCCAATTATAACGTCACCCACAAAAAATCCGCAACCCCAAACCACAAACTTTTTTACTTGCCAACTACAAGACTTGCCAAGTCTTTTGAGCCTTTGAACAGCTCTCTAGCGCTTTTGGCGCCAGAGTTATGCTCATGCAAAGCCATGCGCGTTCAGCCTGTTTTGGCGCGAAATGCTTGAAACCGGCCAGATGCGAAAGTGTCAAGTGATGTACATTCACAAATGTAAAGAACATTTCTATTCGAATGCCCGGTTTATGCGAATAACCGTTATGCAATTAACCATACAAAAAAAGCTGAAGGCTATATAAAATACTTCTCACAGTATCTGAGGGGTTAGCACTGCCATGTTATGATTATCAGGCTTGCAACACTTTTTGTTTTCATTAAGAGCACAAAACCAAACTTTCACTTCCCTGTCTACACAGCATGTTTACTGCATGTACCATCTATTTTTCCATGCGATTAAACAAGTCAAATATACTCAGCATTTCCAATATGGATAACACTTACAGTTACACAATTTCTCATTCACTGTTGAATACCGTCAAATGGTGTTACTTGGGACAATTTTTCAATTATTTTAATTTTTTTAAAGTACCATAGATCAGTGGTTCTCAACCGTTGGTCTGCAGAATGGTTCTGGTACATGTTTTTTGCCGGCCTGCAAAACAACCTAGATTTTCTGTCACATAACTAAAAATGGTTAGCGCTCATGTTAAATTCAGTAAAATCCTGGTCAATGACATGTGGCTTGTGATTGACCAGAGTAGACCAGAGCTTCTAAAACTAGGGGTTGCAACACCACATGGGGTTGCGAAATGTAATTTTGGGGTCTCAAGCTTGATAAATCAGATATAAAAGTTTTTGTAAATTCTACAAGAGAATTAAAAGTAGACCTGCAGTCAGGGTTGATAAAAATCACGATTATTTTTTTTAATCAACAAAATCGGATTTTTTTGTTTAAATAAGATTTTTTTATTTTTATGATTTAATGTGTAGAGGGTGGCAACCTAACACGTGCAATTTTTTATTTTAAAGAGTTTTTTTAAATATAACTTTTGTTGGGTTTTGTTTCTTTTAGTACAGCAACTAGAATTCATTTGAACTTTCATTTCATTGCGGCCAAGAAGTGGTTTGAAGAACTGGCTCAAAAGATGAAGAAGGCCACACTGGATCTCAGGCCAGGTGTTGAGCAGCCATTCCATTGACTCATCATCCAGAACCGTCAGGACGTGCATTCCATGAGGTCGATGGATTGGACATTGGAGGACAACATGGTCAACGGTTTGTTCTGCGCCACACTCACAGGCTGCAGAGGAAGCCATACCCCATTTGTACACACAAGAGCAGAAACGCTCGACACCGGTACAGAGGCAGTTAAGCCGGACCCAGGCTCTTCTTGGGGGTCACTCCAGAAGGGAATGCCGGTGTTGCAACCTCTCCAGTGGTGTTGCGTTGATTGTGTGATTCACCACGAACGGGATGTGCGCGAAGAATAACACCATATGTTAAGGCGAGCAAGCAATAGTAAGAGAGATTGTGACACATGATCTCTATTGTTGCTTGCTGCCACGTTGCGAAG
>JGI24022J15233_10010176_pt1 | contig 10651 bp, 8 predicted proteins | sample Ectturendosymbi2_FD_15233 | JGI IMG/M metagenome (IMG submission 15233)
CAAGCGTTCCATAAGAGTTTTTTCAATTGCTGAGAGGCGTTCTGAAAGTCTCTTTTCTACTGATTGCAGTAGCTTGTACAGGTCCGATAATTGCAGAACTACAGACAAAAGGTCCGTAGTTGCAGTGCGCATGCAAGGCAAGGAGATTGTCGAGTGAGGCAACAGTGAGAGCATGTAGTGAGATTTTAGCTATTTGGGCCGCACCGAAGCAGCTGTCAGAAAATAAAAACGATGCAATGTGCCTTGTTTTACTGCGAGTTATGTAAACACGAAAATTCAACATGATGCTTTCTTTTCGTCAGCATTGCCACTTCACCTGATAAAACTGAACAACGTGAAGCAGGCGGGATGTTTTGGCTTTGCACAGGTGAAATCATCCGCAGAACTGTGCATCAATAAGCTCTTTGATGCCGCTGCTAATCCGAGTTTAAAGCTAATTGCGAAAAGTTTGATAGTGAATTAAGGGAATTTGGAACGCTGATTGGTTTGGCTGACTCGTGTGTGTCAAGTGGTATGGCGATTTGGAAGGGTGCCGAAAGATAGCAACTTGATCGTCCCCATACAAACAAATGGCGACAGGAGTGAATAAATCAACTATCGCGGCATCTCTTTGCTAAGACTCCCAGGAAGAGTTTATGCCATGATGCCGCTAAAAGAATTGAACCAAAGCAGGATGATACCCAGTGCTGTTTTCGTCGTGGGCGTAGCACTACAGAACAAATTTCCACTCTCCAGCAAATTTTCGAGAAATCCTAGGAGCATACCAAAGACGTCTACAAATGTTTTGTCGACCTCGGGAAAGTACATGGCCGGGTTCCTCGTGAAAAGCTTTTGCGGGTGTTGCGGGAGTACGTTGTTGACAGGTGCCTGTTGTTGATCGTCAAGTAACTGTATTCCTTTTCAGAAGATTGTTTCTCTGTCGACGGAGTTAAATCACAACCGTTCAGTGTTGGTGTTAGACTCCGACAATGGCGTGTGCTGTCACCATTCCTCTTCATAGTCTATACCAGGATTCTCCATACTACGGCCCGTGGGATAAATCCGACATACGAAGCAATTTCACCCAGTCGCAAAACACATTTTGCCAATAATGAAAACAGTATATATTTGCGAAAAATGTGTCGATTTTGTACAATGTACAGTAGTATATCCCAAAAAAATCACATTAAACAAGTTGTCTGGCCCTCGAAGTGTTGTGCAATAGCTTATGTAGTCCTCTCTCAAAAAATTTGAAGAGCCATGGTCTGCATGATTTGGATAGACAGTCACAGACACGTCGACGAGTGTCACTGTTGGGAACTGCAGGGTGAACCGTTTGCTTTTTGCGGACGAATTGGTACTGCATGCGTGGATCTTCTCAACAGGGTCTTGAGCACGCATTTGATCGATTTTGTGCTGCGTGCGACCAATCAGGAACGAAAATCAGCTCTAAAACGATTGAGGTGTTATGTCGCTTAAGACGCCCAAGGCAGTGTTTTCTGCAAGTGAGCGGAAATACACTGCAGCAGGTGGAGGCGTTCAAGTACCTTGGGGTGGTGCTTACGAGTGACAAAAGTCGGAACAAAGGGATTGATACACTGGTTGGTAAAGCAAACGCAGTTCTCCATGGCTTTATTGCTCCACGGTGACGAAACGGCAGCTTTCAAAGAACGCAAAGCTTTCGGTTTTTAAATCGGTCTTTGTTCCGATCCTCACCTGTGGTCATGAATTTTAGGTGACGAACAAGCGGCAGAGATGTCAACAGAACAAGCGGCAGAGATGGAATATTTGCGAAGGGTTCTCTGTGTGACACTTCGTGACAAAAAGCACAGTTCTGAAATCCGTGAAGCCCGGAATGTCAAGCCACTTCTCTGAATCGAGAGATCCCAGCTATGTCAGTTCGGCCATGTGTCCAGAATGACCCAGGAAAGGATAGTTAACTAAGTCGTTCAGGCTACAGCCTACGCCCACAGGAAAGCGGCCCAAAGTCCGTCTTGCTTGGTGCGTCTTAGTTTTTGGAGCCAGCAGAACTATCTGGGATTGCTGTTGATCGTGAGGTATTTCGAGTCTTCCTAAGGCTGCTGCTTCCGCGACTCTCGAAAGAGGAAAAGCGGGCACGACCACTAGCGTACGGAGGGGGGAGGCAACTGAGCCATGGCCACCCCCCTGAGTCCCTAAAAATAAAAAAATGTTAAAACAGTATTGTCTAAAACTTGCTTCCAGAATGCACAAAAACGCGTATTTTTAGGTGGAATTTTGCAAAATTTTCCCGGGGGCATCCCCCGGACACCCTTAGAATGGTTGTGCCTTCGGTACTTCCCCTGAAGTTGATTTGTGACATCACACGATTGTGACCAAACTTGGCCACCTCCTCGGAAACTTCCTGCGTACGCCACTGGGCACGACAAATTGTAAATGAATGAGCAGGTACGCCTACCTTGAACCTTTCTATTTATGAAATTGTCTTTAGTTTCTTTACCAAAAGTGAATGTCCTCTTCAAACAATTAAGCATATTTGGACGGAAATTTGCGTTTTTGTGAAAATGAGTTAAAAGTATCAGACATAGAAGGGAAAATGGTGTTGACACCCTTGGGCTCCACGACGACACCCTTTCAAAAACTTTAAAAAAACACTGGCGTCATCATATCGAACTTTCAGATACTCTCTCATCAGATCTACTTGCTGCTGAGTGGGGCTCGCAGGTTACCTGCGACTACGTTTTACACAGCCAGGAGTTTGCACTGTTTGCATGCACGCACGCACTGTTTCAATTTGCATAACAGTCAACACGACAAAGCGTTTGTAAATAAAGTTTGCTTCATCTAAAAACGTTTCGCGAATTCGAAGTGGTGCGAGCTTGAAACGCAGCTTTGGCTAGGCACTTTGAAATACCAGATTGATGGAAAATAATGCTTTACGACTGGGCTGACCTATAAATCTGCCCTGTATGGAGACACCTTGAACCAGTACTGCTCCTGCTGGTTCCTAAATCACACACACTTGCGTTAGTGCATCTGAGTTGCACAACATCTACGGGCGGTTCAAACCAAAGTTCCATAAATGTGTCTTTGCTATTGTGTTGGGGTATGGCTTAGGTTGCAAGAGGAAAGTTTTAGCTTTGATGTGAACCGCACTGCGTGTTTTGAACTTTCTCTTTTACTGTCTTTCAAAGAAGAAAGCTTGTGCTCGGTCAGAAAATCGCAGCCTGGGATTTGCTTACCTCCGTATCAACGCAAGCATGTCGCTGATCCATCGCCGCTGGTCAGACGCTAATCCGCTCAATAATCTTTTTTAATCACAAGGCTTTGATAAGCACGCCGGGCTTGCAAGCACACAAAGTAATCCGGTGGCATTTGCTCCAAAAGTCACCGATCATATATGTGTTCCTTGCATATTTTTTCATTTTCGCTTGTGCGCAAACCAGAATTTACAACCAGTCAACACAAAAGATGAATTTCACGACTTTAACTGCGCGTTGGTTTATGACTTTAAAAGCAAATAGTTGCCACGTAACAGGAAAGGTGTCGTATTTGAATTCGTTTTCCTGCAACGTGTTTGTAAGTGTATAAAGCATCGTGTCTATGAACAACTTTAACCACTTGCTACATATTAAGGAATAGACTCACAACCGTATATTCACATTTGAGAAAACAAAAAATAATAAAGATGATGCAAGATTGATTTGTTTACCTGGTTTTATAGACCTCTTTTTGAACTTCTTCATTGTTTTTGAGTTATTTGAGGTCTTCCATTCTCCTCGTTGCTTTGAAGAAGTAGGAGAAATTTTGTTTGTTGCAGATGAATACGTATCGTTTATTTCAAGAACATCATATATTCGTTATTGAAACAAAATGTTATATTTGAAAAAAAAATCTTCATAAGCCATTGAAAACCAATTGAAAGTCCATTATTCTCCTAATGTTCAGCAAATACAATAGAATTTGCCTAATTCGTCACCTCAAGGGGATTAGAAAAAAGTGACGAATTATGCAAACAGGTGAAAACTCTGTCATAGAAGCTCGTATACTTTATCATAGTAACTCGTATGCATACATAGTGCTGTTATTTGCAGTAAACTACAAGTTTATGACGTTAAGGTTGAATACAGCAATTAATTCCTCTGCTCTATTTGGACTCCTCCATTTCGTCAAGCACCTTTTAAATCTTTAATAAACTTTTCCACGTTCTCTCAATGGGGAGTCGGGTCGCGCTTCGAACCTCGTGTATGAATTCGATAAACAAATTGCGAGGTGCAACAATTCTCAGATAAAGATCGTCATGTTGTTTGAATTCCCATATGTACTAGCTGCTTAGACATCAAAAGCGAAACTGCAATTGACGAATTAGATGAACAAAACGCTTCTCAGGGATAGAAAGAGGTGACGAATTAAGCAAATTGACGAATTAGACGATGGCGAATTAGACGAACAGAAATGCACACAAAAGGTAGGGATTCTGCCGGGACCGACGAAAAAGTGGCGAATTAAGCGAATTAGACGAGTTCTACTGTACAAATTTTCAGCTGTGACATGTTTCCGATTTTTTTCACACCTTAACGTCGTGAAATAGTCTTACTGAAAATCACATTTTGCCAAAGTTTTAAATGCCTTTACAACTTTCATGGTTGCTTTAAAATTTTAAATTCTACGAACTTTTATATGACTTCTTTTCGTTATAATAATTCAAAATCATAACTGTATCTTCAGATGACATATTTTCCATTTTTAAAGTAGCAAGCGCTTGCGCAGGTGCTTTCATTTGAAGCAAATGTAGATAAAAAGTAACTTCTTCATAATGTAATTCATTAAAAATATTACTCTATAACTGGAAACCGAACATTATTCATTTATCAAAATTTCGTCTCTGTCTAATTTAGTTTGTTTTTTTGTCAACAAAGATGATCAGCATATGTACATTTTTTCTCTGCCATTCCGAACAATGCTTTGCAGGATACACAACCATTTAATGAAATGCCAAATTTGCAAAACAAGTTGTTGTTTGAAACAACGCAAACTACACATTACGCAAAAATAAAATAAATGTTATCCACTACAGAAAGAAAATAAACTGAGTTCAGAAACAGGTGGAATGACTTGACAGAAATATGTGAGTAATGAAGTGAAAAGCTGGTATGAATCCACTGTAAGCGAACTTTGAACTAAGCTGCAAATTTTCCCAACTAATTCATGATGTTGGTGATGTATGACATGGTGTTGTCTGAAACTAAGCTCATGCGTTCTATTGACACTGGAAAACTTCGTTTTGGTGTGTAACATTTTTTTGTTTCGTAATAATAAAGTTTGCTCAGATTTGTTTCTCAGATGTTTGCTTTTATTCTTAGCTTTCCTGAAGATTGTTCAACAACAAGCCACTGTTGCCAATGCAGGTTAATTTTGTCAACGTACCTTTAAATTGCAATATCGTAAATGTTTGACACTTTTTCTATATGGAGTAAAATGATTCTCAATTCCCGCTCATCTACAAATTGTCGTTCTTCAAATGGTCCGGAATTCATATCAGTCGATAAAACAGTCACACTGCATGTTACGTGTTGGAAATCAAGACGTTTTTTTACGATTAAGACAATTAAGAACAAACCCCACCATCAACCTTGCCAAACTTCCTGTCAAGCAAACACTAAGGTCTCTCGCCGTCAAGTACTTCGATTTGTGTGACGCACTTGATGAGAGCGAAACCCTTTCACACGAATCCGTTCAGAGGCGTAACAGGGCAGTCGCAGCATGCTGTTGTTGTTATGCATAAAATACGGGTTTCTGTGAAGGTGACCGATTCTTGTGCGAACCAGGGACTTCTCAAGTTTTCTATCTTTGTTGGCGACTACTGTAAGCTTTAGTGACTTTGCGAGCGAACAAGCAAAGAATATTGATCAAATCAATCGATTTAACCACGATTTACAATTACAGCAACATTAAAGACCTGAGTACCTTCGGAGATGGTAAAACCACTACGCTCAAAGTGTTCTCGGCCCTTGGCATTATTGCTACGGGTGTTTGACACAGTAAATGGCTCAGATCAGCTTGGCGGCAAGGCTAGGCTTGTTCATAAAACCTTGCTTCCTTTAGTCCAATATCTCGTACTGGCAAAAACTTCGCCTTCTTGCTCGTCAAGATATTCGCGTTCAGCGCCAAACCAAGGCGGAGAGTTCATGTAAACGCACGTGGATTAAAGTTGATGTTTGAAAATTCTGGCCATACTCGAACGCGGGCCGCGCATGCGATTTAACAACCGTCGACCCCTTTGGCCGACTATTTCACGCTTAACCGTTCAAACGGCACTTCTAGTGCTTCTTGTTTCCACGCGCTCGCAGCAATATGTGGCACGCCCGATGCAATTTGTCCAGATAATGGGTCTAACCTGGTTTCAGCCTTTTTCGAATCAGCCATATGTGCTGTGAACACCACTATCTGGGGCACACTCGACGTGAGCATGGGGCACACTCGACCAGTCAATAAAAAGTTGGGCAGCATGCACTGCATCACGTTCACGTGATATCCTACGTAAAATAGGCGCTTGCTGACTGCTTCTCCAATGTTTTCACATTCTAATTACCCACTGTCTCTGCATGGCAAAAGACATTTGTATGATTAGCAAACATTCAAATAAACCAAAGCAATATGCTGAAATCCATGCTTTACCATACAAATATAAAGTGCACCTAAGTATATAATAAACCTAAAAATGCTCATAGATTAGGATTATTCTGTATTACATTTCAATATAACCCCTCAAGCTTTACCCTGTTCAGACTGACCTAGTGACAATATGTTGAGTGTGCCCCGTTTTTGGCAGCTCTCCCCCATGCATATCTAAAAAACAAAATGAAGACGTCCCAACTCAGCTAAAAAATAATTTAAAATCTGGCATTATCAAATAAGGTTGAACTGCCCTGACTGCAACGTCACAAAAACTCAGAACAGAAGAAGTTGATTAACGTGGGCAAAACCCAAATTTAAATGAGATTTTGTAAATTGCTTTTGGGTAGCAAAAGCACAACTTGCCCTATAACTCGCAAAAACAGCTGCCTATCAAGAAAATTTCATATTAGTACCACGGTTGGTATGTGACTAAACCACCATGAAAGTCTTAAAGTTCAACGTTTTCAACTTCTTGAACAAATCAAAACAGACGACTGTGCCCCTAGTCCTACTGTGCCCCACCATCCCCTACATGAGTTGATTGTTACTGTTCTATTTTGTTTAGTTTTTATTTTTCTGTATGGTATTGTGTAACGTTTTCACTCTCACACGCAAAACGCTAGACTTTAAACATGCATCGCAGTAATGAGAAAAACACAAATACACGAAAGAAGACGAGGATATATACATTGCGGTAGTATAGAGCATAAGCTTGATGGCGCTAACGCATTTACTGTACGGATGAATGTCGCCATCATAATTATTATAATGAAGAACTGCAATGACTTCCAAGTACATCGATATATAAAATGGATGAGGGAATTGGAGGCTGCGAAGGACGAAGTGTCATCTAGGCTGCTGTCCTCCCTAGGACGAAGCTGCTTATAGTGTAAAGCAAAAATATTTTGCTATGGGTATAAAACGTAATATGTGCAAAGCGGTTATATGGTAAATTGAAGTAAAATGTGTTGCAGGCAAGGACAAGCCACCAGAAGAAAACGGTTTAAATTTGTCACATTAAACATTTATTGTTTTTATACATTAAAAAATATTCGTGAATGCCAAAGAGGAAATACGTCAAAAGCTGTAGTTGCCCTGGAACTTACTGGTTCTCACTGTTGGCTGCAGCAGTTTCGAACTTTACTGCGTCATTCCAGGTTTCTCTGCAAACACATGTCTGCGGAACCTCTGGAAGATTCCACACACACACCCTGAGCTGGTTGCGCGACCCTGAATCTCGACTTACTGGTATTCCAGTTCGTGAAAATTGCACCGTGAGAATGCGGCTGATTTTTAATTCATGGAGCCCCTGATATGTTTGATGATTTGTCAAGACAGCTTGAAGGTTGCGATTTCATGCTGGCGGTCGTGAACTTTTCGAAGATGAATTTGGTTGTTTTGGTAATGAAGGTTAGACTAGTCAACACCCACGCCTTGTGCTGTTAGTCACAGGATGAAATCGCAATTTCAGTGATGCTCTTGTTTATCAGCGTATCTTGCCGTCTTCTCCTGAGACAAACTTGATGCTGACCTCGGGGCAACATGAGTTAACTAAAACATTTTCAAATTAGATGCACGATAATTTACAGTCAAGACCGTCCTACGTGGCTCGTTACTTGCGTGTTATTAATTTGAAATTTGTGACTGTCGATTCTCAAAATCAACCTCGTTTTTAATAATATTGAGACATCACTCAACCAGCCAACCTCGATTCTCCTCGAATTTCAACAATCTCAAAACGCTTTCTATCCTCGAGCTTCTGACACACATTTACCAATCCACTAAAGATTGTAAACCTTTTCTTACACATGTTTTGCTTATAACATTTGGCTGCTAGTATTCAGTTCATTTGCTATTCCTGACGGGGTACCGATGACTACTATAGACATACTGCATAACTTTGCTCTTGCATGTTCCGGAGACAATCAACTTCATGCTGCAGCACGTACAGGTTCTTCTTTCGGCCAGGAAGCGTTTCCCTTGACTGTTATTATCGGATCTGCTCTTTGCAGAATACGCGTCGATTTAGGTAGTTACTGTTGCGTGTTTCTCCAATGTTGTTATAGAGAATACTCAATAGTAGAAATCGTTCAGCGTTGACTTACTTAAACTTGTCTGGCAACGCCCCTTCTGTTATTAATCAGGCGTTTTCCTGAAAAGCTGTACACAGAACGTTCCTTAACTCGGTTAGGGCGTTGAGGTGAGTTTTCACTGGTAGTCTTGCAGGAAAAACATTTGCGCGCGTCTCAGCACCGTTCGTTGCGATAATAAAAAAACGCGTATAGGACAACATTCCGGTACGAAACAAGACAGCTGCCCACACATTTTATGAATACTTCCTCAGACACATATTCGGTCAACATTCAAACTGCATTTGCATAGGCCACTGGATTATCCTAATCTTTTGCTCCAAACAATTCATGTCCAAAACAAGCTGCTGATGCTCTTCCCGCGATTTATACCAAACAGTTGACTGTGTTGAAACGACAAAGCATTGGTGACGGGAAATGGTCTGTGAATTCTTTAAGAGTGCGCGTCACCGCCCATCTGACGTTGAGAATCTATTTGCAGAGTGCAGTCTGCATGGCGAAATGTTTTAACGTTGACCCCTACTTTGTGTTAATGTTTAACCTTTTCTTTCACTGGTACATTGAAAGTTCGTTTGAGGTAAAAAAAGTATGTCACTATTAACGTACGTTTGTGTATAGAGCAAAACCGGAAATATAGCAGAGGATTTTTATAAGCTCGTTACTTTTAACTACAACATATCCCGCATCGGCTTCCTGGCTAAGCAAACATGGAGAACAACGCAAGATAAAACTCTTTCTTTATAATCTTCTGAAATGAAAGCGCTCGACTGCACTGTTCGATTATCACCAATCTTATAAGAAATCTATAATTCTACACGTAGTGTTAATGTTGATTATTTATACTCCGTCACCTTTTGAACTGGTATTTGTTTCTAACATGGCATTTTCTCTGTTTTGTACCGGCAACTGCTGCAGAGTGACAAACTGTCTGATTGGATGTGGAACGGTAAATTAAAACCCGGACAGAATTTTCATTTTAGCTGGGTTGACATTTTCAATATTAAGGCTTGCACGGACACAAGATTGAATATATCTCCAGTGTTGTTACTGTACGCCTCCAGCAGAAACCTAGCTACTGTGTAATCAACTTCCCAAACAACGGATAAGGTTTTGGTATCTTTGCTGGAAAATTCAATTTTCTGCAAGTACGTGCAAATATTGAAACGATTTACTGGGAATGTCGAGCATTTTTGCAAGGCCGTCATAGAATTGAAAATTTAAGAGGCTTGTGATTAACCATTATACCAAACTTAAAACATATTTATTTTGCAAGAAGAAGAAAGATGAAAGGGTACTTACTAAAAAGAAAAAGAAACTCTTCTTGCTCTCAACCAGGATACTTCCATTATTTTATGTAAACCAGATAAGGGGAATGGTACTGCGGTTGTAGACAAAAAAGATTAGGCCTACATTAAACTGATGGGCACCATTTCAAAGTAAAAACCGAAGCTGCAACTCAGGAAAAGCAATGCTGACCTGGAAAAGTGAAAAAATTTCAAGATTTTCCAAGTAGATTGAAAAATAGGAATCTTCTCTATGAACGTGTTTGTAATGAAATCCAACGAACTACTGTCGTCACTCCAACCTTGTACGGCCTCCCCAAATTTTGCAAAAACAGTGATCCACAGAGGCTAATTCAGTGCCCTATCTGCAGTTTGACCTATCAACGCACATAATGGCTGTAGAATTCTCAAAGTGAACTGCGTTGGCAACCATCCACAGTAAACGACATTTTTGCATTTGTCCAAATATATTTTTGCGTAATGTGTAGTTTGCGTTGTTTCAAACAACAACTTGTTTTGCAAATTTGGCATTTCATTAAATGGTCGTGTATCCTGCAAAGCATTGTTCGGAATGGCAGAGAAAAAATGTACATATGCTGATCATCTTTGTTGACAAAAAAACAAACTAAATTAGACAGAGAC